>Ga0307929_1000037_pt1 | contig 127729 bp, 95 predicted proteins | sample AceLakmetage1330_FD_203160 | JGI IMG/M metagenome (GOLD analysis project Ga0307929, IMG submission 203160) | Saline water microbial communities from Ace Lake, Antarctica - #1330 | ecosystem: Environmental > Aquatic > Non-marine Saline and Alkaline > Saline | place: Antarctica: Ace Lake...
AAAAATGCAATCATCTAATATACTGATATTTAACAAATTTGGGTAATAAAATAACACTATTGATAATCAGCACATTACAATTTTAGTGCTGAATGTCAGGTTGTTATAAAATGCAAGTTGGGTTAAAGAATCCTCGGGTTTAAATGCATCTAATAAAGTTCATGATGAAAGGATAAGGTTAAATGTTTCGGATTGGGTATAATATTATGTTTGGAACAATATAAAACCTTATTTTCCATTTTTCAACCTTCATAGAAAAAATCCCCGGGAGAAAGATTGACCTTACCTTATTTCTTCTTTTCCATTAAAAAATTAGGTAAGGTTGATGGTGCGTTATTGAGGCATTTTTCTATTAAGGTTTTTTTGTGATAATAAGCCTGCCTCGCCAGTCAGCCAGGGTTTCCATTTTTCTAACGTTTCTATCCCGTACGAACGGGAAAAGAAAGTTACGATCTGCTTTTAACTTCGATATTCAATCCCGCACGTGCGGGATTCAGCGGTTCGATATTCTTTTTTGGGATGGAAAGTCACCCCATGAATCCTGTCCAAACACAAAGCATAATTTTAGGTTACGCAATATTGCCTGAGTCAATTCACGGGGTGACTAAGTTTAGATTGCAAGTCACCCCGTGAATGCTCTCCTGGCACAAAGGGTAATTTTATATTACGCACTGCTGCCTAAAGTAATTCACGGGGTGACTATATTTCGCTCTATGATTTCCGATGCTCAAACCACATCTAAAATCTAAAATCTACAATCTGAAATCTTACATCAAACATCCTACATCTAAAATCGGACATCTGACATCTGACATCTACAGGAGTCCCTTGCGTTTCAGCATCGCTTCTTTATGCGGTTCGCGTCCTCTGAAATTTTTGTAGAGGGTCATGGGATCATCGGTGCCGCCTTTTTCGAGAATGTTTTCGCGGAAGGCACGCGCGGTTTCTTTGTCGTACAAGCCATTTTCTTTGAAGGCTTCAAAGGCATCAGCATCCAAGACTTCGGCCCACAAGTAGCTGTAATAGCCCGAGGAATAACCGCCGGCAAAAATGTGTGCAAAGTAGGGTGAACGATAGCGTACGACAATTTCGGGAATCATGCCAATGTTTTGCATCGCCGCATTTTCGAAGGCAAGTGTTTCTTGCGCTATGGTATCTTTTAGCGTGTGCCAATCCATGTCAAGGTAGCAGGCCGAGAGGTATTCGAGGGTAACAAAGCCCTGGTTGAACTTGGACGATTTATTAATTTTTTCGATCAGGGCATCGGGGATGGTTTCGCCGGTTTCGTAATGTTTGGCATAGCTTTTCATCACCTCGGCTTCGCCAGCCCAGTTTTCCATAACCTGCGAAGGTAGTTCTACAAAGTCGCGGGGAACCGAGGTTCCCGAAAGGGTAATATAGTTGCAGTTGGACAAGAGTCCGTGCAGGGCGTGGCCAAACTCGTGAAACATGGTCGAGACCTCATCAAAGCTAAGCAGGGCGGGTTTTCCACCGGTGGGTTTCGAGAAGTTCATCACCATCGAAATAACCGGAGCCACATTTTTGCCATGATCTTTATATTGCTTACGATAGCTGGTCATCCAGGCTCCGCCGCTCTTGGAGGCACGCGGATAAAAATCCATATACAAAATGCCGATATGCCTGCCATCTTCTTCAAGCACTTCGTAGGTTCTTACCTCAGGATGGTATTCGGGAACATCGCTTAGCTCCTTAAAAGTAATGCCGTATAAGTTGGTAGCCACTTGCTGCATTCCTTTAAGCACATTTTCCAACTCAAAGTAGGGGCGCAACTGCTCTTCATCCAAATCATATTTTTGCAGTTTCAGTTTTTCGGCATAATACCACCAGTCCCAGGCCTGCAAGTCAAAATTACCACCATCCGCATCAATCATCTTTTGCAATTCGGCGGCTTCCTTGGTGGCCATTGTCCGGGCAGGTTCCAGCACCTCGTTTAAAAAGGCATATACATTTTCCGGTTTTTTGGCCATATTTACTTCCAGCACATAATCGGCGTGGGTAGGATAGCCCAGCAGATTTGCGCGTTCAACACGCAGGGCGGCTTCGCGGGCAGCAATTTTTTTGTTGTCGTTTTCATTGTCGTTGTTAGCGCGGTTGATGTAGCCCTTGAAAAGCTGCTCGCGTAAATCGCGATTGTCGGCATATTGCAAAAATGGAATCAGGCTCGGCTTGTGAAGCGTAAAGACCCACTTGCCCTCGTATCCTGCATTGGCAGCAGCATCTGCGGCAGCATTCTTCACCGATTGTGGCAGGCCGGCAAGGTCGTTTTCATTTTCGATGATTAACTGGTATTCGTTGGTCTCAGCAAGCAGGTTCTCATCGAATTGCAAGGCAAGCAAGGAAAGCTCCTCGTTGATTTTCCTCAGTTTTCCCTTATCCGCTTCATTCAGTGCTGCACCGTTGCGGGCAAAACGTTGATAGGTTTTTTCGAGTAGGGTTTGCTGCTCGGTGGTCAAATCCAGTTTTTCTTTTTGCTGATAAACAGCGGCAACGCGATCGAAGAGTTTTTGATTCAACAAAATATCATCGCTATGACCGGAGAGTGGCTGTGAAGCCTCTTTGGCCAATTGCTGCAGCTCGGCATTGGTGTGTGCCGATTGCAGGTTTTCAAAAACATTGGTAACATTCCTGAGCATCATGCCGCTGGCATCCAGGGCCTCGATGGTGTTAGCAAAACTTGCAGCTTCCCCGTTAGCAACGATGACACCGATTTCCTGCTTTTGCATTTCGATGCCTTCGAGAATGGCAGGCATAAAATGCTGGTTTTCGATTTTATCAAAAGGTGGAACTTCAAAAGGCGTGTTGTAGGCGATTAAAAAAGGGTTCATGGTTTCTTGTTTTTTTTCAGATTCTGTATTACAGCTTGCAAGCATCAGGCTAAGCAAAGCAATAAATAATGTGTGTTTTAACATCGTAATCGTATTTTAGTTTAATGTTTTGAAATTGCGGAAGCGCAAAAGTATATTTTCTCGTTGGTGTGGAGATAGCCGCCACCTTACAAAAGATTAGCAGGAGATTTATACGCCCAGGCAACTTTTTCTTATTTTGCTGCATTTATAAGAACAGATGAGCGAAAGGACAATTTATAGCGAGGAAATATTGGCTGAATGGTGCAGCAAGGGCGACCGCAAATCGCAGAAGTATCTTTACGAGACTTATGCAAATGTGATGTTCAGGATGCTGCTTCGCTATGTCGGCAACGAAAATGATGCCGATGATGTGCTGGTAGTTGCCTTTACCAAGGTGTTGAAAAAAATGGGTAGCTTTTGCTTTCGCGGACGGGGCAGCCTCGAGGCCTGGATAAAAAAGATTATAGTAAACGAGGCCTTGATGTTTTTGCGTGCCCACAAAGAAACCGAAGATATCGCCGATCATCCTGAAATTGCTGATGCTACGGATTTTGCAGCCGAATTAGATGCCGAGGATATTTATGCCCTGGTGAGGAATTTGCCCGAAGGCTATCGCACAGTTTTTAATTTATTTATTATCGAAGGTTACAGTCATCAGGAAATTGCCCAAATGCTAAATATCAGCGAAAGCACCAGCAAAACGCAACTTAACAAGGCTCGGAAAAAATTGCAGGATAAAATCATAAAAACAAAAACAGGCTATGAACTCGGATAAACTGGATAATTTCATAAAAGAGCAAATCGGCAGCCTCGACCGTGTTGAAGTCCCCGACACACGCTGGGACAAAGAGGCGAGCTGGGATAAAATAGCAGGTCAAAGCCGGAAGCGAAAAGCAGGGATCTTTTGGGTCTATTTTGGCGGGGTAGCCGCAGTCTTTCTCCTTTTAATTTCTTTGTGGTTTTATGATTTTAAATTGGATGACTCCAGTTTTTCACAACCAATGGCCAGCGAAAATAAGCTAAACACCTTGATCCCTGATGAAATTGAGAATGAAAAAGTTATTGAGGCAAAGGCTGTGGCTGAATCACCAGACATGGCTTTGGAAGATGATCAAAATGTGGAAAACAGAAATTATCCGGCTGAGAAAGAGTTATTGCCGACAGGGAGACAAGCAGAGCGACAACTTAGTAGTTTGCCACGGCTATATCCTCAAAGCAAGGGAGCACAAATTGAGACATCAAAAGAAGTCATCAAAAAACCAGTCCTTCGCAGTTCCACCATCGACCAAAGCTCAAAACAGCCTGAGGTCTTGGCTTTCAACCGGACTTATATTATTCGGAAAAAATCGGAATCAGAGCCTTTTAAATCTGCCCCGGCACTTACGCTGAGCATAAACATGCCCATGAAAAGTAAAATAGATCCCCCCATCGGCTTCCTTTCGAGATTAAAATAAGATCAGATTTTTAAAAATTAATTTATTAATCAAATACCTTTATAATTATGAAAAAGTACTTGTTAAGCATTTTATTGATGGCCATACCCACGTTCGGCCTTAGGGCAGAGGAAAACCCAAATCATGTTTTTGGCGATACGCTGCACATTTATGTTAATGAAGACTTTAGGATGATGCTCGTGAGCGAAAACATTTCGAGGCATGAGGCTCCCGACACGCTAAACAAGGTTATTTCAGCTTTTAATCAGGATTTGATGCAGTTTGAAATTCCGGATATAAGTAATCGTTTTATCCGGATTTCGTATCGTGCGCCACAGGACGGCCAAAGCAGCATCACCTTTAAAGACATTTCGGATGCGGATAAAACTTTCATTGTGCTTGATGATGGCATATCCATAAAGCCCATGCCCATTGACCTGGTGCTGAACCTCGGAAAAGATACGCAACTGCACCTTCTCGTCTCAGGACTTGACAAGCTGGATGACCTGGTGAGTTATAATATTGCTGATTTGATAAATAAGGTTATCGAAAAGCAAAAAACCGAAACCCCCGAAATTCGGCGGGTAGCCATGTCGATGACCTGGAAGATTGATGAAGATCAAACCCCTCAAAGCCTTAATCACTATCGCAATACGGAAATCGGCGATCAGATATCGCTGATGGGCACAGCCGGTGCTGGTTTGGTTCGTAACCGTCTGGTGCCTTCGATCGATATTATCGTTGGCTTTAGCCTGGCCAACAAAACCCGCATCAAGCACCAAATTCTTGCTGAGGCTTCCATGCTTTACCTTTTCGATGAGCGTCCCGAAGGCGGTTTTAATACTGACATCAATACCTTTGTGGGTGCCAGTTATTTTATCAATACTTCCTCCAATCCTGACGAACCTTATTGGTTTGGCGCAGGCCTTTCTTATCTGGCCTGGCGCAATGGCGATTTTTTTGATAAAAACACCTTGCGTTTGTCCCTGGGTGCAAAGTTCGGAAAACAATACTCAATTATGCCTGAGCTTTATATTAGCGATGGTTTTAAAAAAGCGATGCCCGGGGTAAAATTCAGGGTTTGGTTTTGATATCAGTGGCGTGGCTGCTAAGCCATGACCAGCAAAGAGTTCGGGAAGTTAGGATAGTCAGGGTTTCGCTTAAAGTGAGACCCTGGCTGCTATTGGTTAAGCCCTGATAAGGATTACAGATGTCTGGTGTTAGATTTTCTTTACTTTTGCTCCGCATATTTATTAATAAGGTGAAGCATGACTCCCGCAAAATCAAGTATCGATTCGCACAAGTCCCCCACCCTGCCCGCCCCTGAGGCACTACATGAGGCGGTGCATGGCTTTGACAGCTTGTCGCTGGAGGAGATGGATCGTGTAAAAATGATGGATCGTTTCGACCGCAAATTTGTTTTTAATGTGGATCAGCTTCCCTGGTTTCTGCAACTGGCTGCATCGAGCTACAAAGTGCTTCAAATTAATAGCGAACGTATTTTCCCTTATGCTTCTACTTATTTCGACAGCTCCGGGCTTTCGATGTATCTTAATCATCACAATCAAAAACGCAATCGCTACAAAATACGAAAGCGGGAATACCAAAGGAGCGGGGAAGTTTTTTTGGAGATTAAACACAAGACCAATAAGGGACTTACGCGAAAGAAGCGCATCACCATCGAAAATCGCAGCGCGGATTTTGTTAAAGATGAAAAAAAATTCCTGAAGAAAAACTCACCCTTCAAGGCCCGGATTCTGTCGGCAGTTTTACAAAACAGTTTTTGCAGAATCACCCTTGCGCATAAGCACGATGCCGAGAGAATAACCATCGACTTTGAACTTAGTTTTAATCATGGCGGGGCATCAGCCGCTTTGCCCTTCGTGGCCATCGCCGAAATAAAACGAGAAAAAAGCTCGGGCATGTCTGACTTTGAAAAAATCTTAAGGCAAAACAAAATACTTCCTATGAAGTTTAGCAAGTATTGCATAGGGATGGTTTTGTTGAACCCAGCAATAAAACACAACCGTTTTAAACAGAAATTAATCACGATTTATAAACTTAACAATCATAGCAGCTATGCTCCATTTTATAACTGATCCCAAATTATTTGGTATTAACTTTTTCGACCAGGGCGATTTCCTGATGATGGGATTTCGCTTTTTGATCAACCTCATTTTCACCCTCATCATCGTCAGGTACATCTATTACACCAACAATCGTCGCAAGGACTATCTTTTTACCTACATCCTTATCAGTATTTCGGTATTCTTCCTGTCGTACCTGTTGCAAAATGTGGATCTGCAACTGGGCTTTGCCCTGGGACTGTTTGCCCTGTTTGGCATCATTCGCTACCGCACCAATCCCATCCCCATCAAAGAGATGACCTACCTGTTTTTGGTTATTTGTATCTCGGTAATGAATGCCCTGTCAGATCAGCATATCAGCTATGTGGAATTGCTTTTCGCCAATGCTGTGCTTTCGATTATTACTTGGGTTATCGAATATTTCTGGAGCGAGAAGCACGAGTCGAGCAAGACCATCATTTACGAAAAAATTGAGCTGATAAAACCCCAGCATCAAAAGCAGTTTATCAAGGATTTGGAAAATCGTACAGGCCTAAAAATTAACAGGGTGGAAATTGGCAAAATCAATTTTTTGCGTGATACGGCCGAAATTACCATTTACTATTTTTGGGATAAATATGCCACCAACTTTTTTGAGGCCGAAAGCCTGGACAATTTCACTTTTAAGGACAAAGAAACACCAAAGAAATCCTTATGAAAAACTACCTGAGCTTACTCGTGCTATTTTCAGCAATGCTTTATTATGGCAATGCCGCTGCCCAGGATTACAGCACGGCTTCGGCGCGCCCGCTTTTTGCAGCCCACGACATGATCAGGATTGGCCTGCGCGCCGATTTCAATGTTTTGCTGGATGATGTGGGCGATGAGCGCATTGAACATTCTGGCTTTCTGGATTATTATGACGGCACCGACACCCTGGTGCTTCAGGTGAAAATTAAAACCCGTGGCAACTTCCGCCGCGATGAGGATAATTGCACTTTCCCGCCCCTGCGTATCAACTTCAAAAAGAAAGAAGTGGTGGGTACCTTGTTTGAAGGCATGGATAAGATAAAGCTCGTAACGCATTGCCGCCCAAACTCGAAGGGCTATCGGCAAAATGTGCTTAGCGAGTATTTGGTGTATCGGGTTTTTAATATCTTAACCGATACCAGCTTCAGGGTACGCCCGGCAAGCATCAACTACATCGATACCCCTTCAGGGAAAAATACACAGGAGAGTTATGCCTTTTTTATCGAGCCTGATGATGTGCTGGCCGAGCGCATCGGAGGCCAGGAGATTAAGCAAAAATATCTGATGCAGGACAGCACGCGCTATGAGCACATAAGCCGCCTGGCCGTTTTCCAGTATTTTGTGGGCAACACCGACTGGGCCGTATCCACCCTGCACAACATCAAACTTTTTGTAACGGACACCTTGAAACCTGCTTATGCAATTCCTTACGATTTTGATTGGTGTGGCGTGGTCGATGCGTTTTATGCCCAACCACAGCCACGCTTCGAATTGACCTCGGTTACCGAAAGACTTTTCAGAGGTTTCTGCCGCACCCGGGAAGAACTGGAACAGGAGTTTGATTACTTCAAAATGAAAAAAGTAGAAATTTACCAACTCGCCGAAAACTTTGAGTTCCTCACCAAACGCCAGCGCAAGGATATTTTGAACTACTTTGACGACTTCTATGAGATCATCGAAAACGAGGCCATGATCAAGCTTGAATTTATGGATAAATGCCTGACCCGCGACAAGTTTTAAACGCTCGATTGAACATTGGCGCGGAATTTTTAGTTCTTAATTTGATATTAATAAACACATTATACCATAATCACATTGAAATGTTCGGGATTACATAAGCACGAAACAGCGCACAGGCCAAACTTTCGCAGACAAAGCCCTGCATTTATTTTAATACTTGGCCTTGCCCTGCTTTTGTATGCCGGAATTGTGCAGGCATCCATCCCTGAAAAGGAGGTACTGAAATCGATTAGAAAGGGAGAAGTCGCTAAGCTCGAAACCTTTATTGCCGATGGAGCCAACATTAATGGGGTTTATAACAAAGGTAAGACTACCTTGCTTAATTACGCCATAAGGAAGCAAAACCATCGTGCAGCGCAATGGCTCATTGATCAGGGTGCCAATGTAAATATTATCAGCAATGATAAAACGCCCCTGATGTATGCCTTGATGACTCGCGATAAAATGATGCTGCATCAAATTATCGAGGCCGGAGCCAGCCTGGACACCGCCCTTAATGATGGGAATACGGCACTGATTTATGCCGCCCGAAACGGACGCATGGCAGGACTGCGCATGTTGGTTGAGAATGGAGCCAATGTGGAATGGGAAAATGAGAAAGGGAATACAGCGTTGGATTATGCCAATAGGGCAAATTTTCCTGAACTTGCCGAATATCTGGTTAGCATTACCGAAATGCGCCATTATTATTCTGACCTACCCCATTACACCGATGGCCCGCACATCGAATGGATGGACGATACCACCATCCGCATGTTTTACATGATTTACGATACGCTGGTAAATTATCCCATAAAAAAAGAAAAATACATCAAGGTGCTCACCGATACCATGCAGGTAGCAGGCTTTGCCGACGACACAAAAAAATATACCATCATGAAAAAGATGGAAGTCCAGCCCAGTGTTTTCGAAGGCGTAAGCAAGGTATTGGCTATTGGCGACACCCACGGACATTATAGCGCACTTGCGGAATTTCTTAAAATAAACCAGGTGGTGGATGAAGAGCTAAACTGGATTTGGGGCGATGGTCATGTTGTTTTTCTGGGCGACGTTTTCGACCGGGGCAACGAAGTTACCGAAAGCCTGTGGTTTATTTATGAGCTTGACGTACAGGCGCGCCTTCAGGGCGGCAGGGTACACATGCTCCTGGGCAACCACGAGGTGATGATAATGATAAACGATACCCGCTACATCAACCGTAAATACGAAGTCCTTTCCAATTATTTCATTCGCGACTATGCCGATTTTTTTGGCCTCAATTCCGGGCTTGGGCAATGGCTCAGAAGTCGCAACACCCTGGTTAAGATCAATGGCAACTTGTTTTCTCATGCCGGCATTTCGCCGGTTTTACTCGATCGACATTTGAGCATCGGACAAGTCAATCAGCTTTTGCGTGATTACCTTGCTGAAGATCCGGAAACGCCCAGTGCTGATGCCGAACTTATCAACCTGGTAATTAATGCTGACGGACCACTGTGGTATCGTGGTTTTGTATTGGATAATTTTGGCAAAAACGAATTGACCCAAAATCTCGTAGCTTCCATCCTGGATTTTTATGAGGTAAACAAAATGATTATCGCACATACAGAGGTGAAAGAAATGACCTCCTTTTTTGGCGGGAAGGTAATTGTGATCGATATTCCCATTCGCACCGAGCAGGCCATTTCCCAAGCACTTTTAATTAAAGACGGGCACTATTTTAAAATGACCAATAAGCAGGATCAGATACCCTGCGCCTTTATGGTGGATGGCGAGTGATTGTTAGCGGTAATGGTTAACCGTCCCGAAGCCGCGCTCGTATATACACGCATCCCTTAACTATTGTAGCACTCCTGTATTTGATAAGAGCTACGAAAAACTGCTGTAAACAAAGTTTAAAAACATAGCTTTGTAAACAAATTTTGCACACAAAAATATAGTGCTATAATGAAAAATAGAAGATTGAAAATCATGATGTGCGGGTTACTGATATTCACAACTTCCTGCATTAATAAACAGGATAAAAAGACTGATGCACAAAATACCACTACACAGCAGGAAACGAAAACCACACAGCAAACGGCCACTGCTGAAGATGAACGGCGTTACAGGCCTTTTGAACAATCGTTTATCGATGACCTGAACTTGGATATCCAACGAAAAAACATTCGATCGGAAGAAGAAATATTGCGCCTTTACGCTCCCAAAGATGAATTTGCCGAAGGCAGATACAGTTATAATACTACTGTTAGGCAAACTAACGACTCAAGCAAGGAGTTAACTTTGATTGAAGATGGGCGCATGGATGATTCGGTGGCAGGGCTGAAGGTGGTTATGGTAATAAAACGCACCTCTCAGGGGCTGAGAATAGTTTCGGTAAAAGAATCGTACAAATGCCGCAAAGGCCGGGGATCAGAAAACTGGAGTGCTGAATATTGCAAATAGGAGCTTTTATCAGGCATACAGGCATCACTTTCGGTGAAGCTATTTTGTGCCTATACATATCATTGTTGCTTTTGAAAAGCCCCGCCTGTCAACTGACGAAACCAGGCTATTGATAATCCAACAAACGTAGTAAAAAAACGAGCACTAAATATAAAGCCGCCCATCCAGAAATCTCAGGAGGGCGGCTCTACAATTCAAATTTTTACTCAGTGTATTTCTTTTCTACGAGTGCGTGGGCTGGTCTTCCCCTAAAGGAGAGTTAGAGGGGTGTGGGAGGCTTATTGATCGTTAGCTTCAGCTTTCGTGGGCTTTTTGCTAATAAAATGATAAAGCAATAAAGCCAGACCGCCCATAAGGAAGGTCATCGAAAAGTAAGCCACTTCTTCCTGCATATTGGAACTTGAAGCAACGAAATAGCCCAGCACAATGCCCAGACCTACGCCTATCATCAACAAGCCAAAGCGCAGTGAGCCATCGGTGTTCTTGTCTATTTTCAGGGTGCGGGCATCCGCGCCATGTTTGATGAGTTGACTTTTGATGCTGCGGTCGACCAGCACCCACACAATGCCAAAAACCATTGCAAATGAACCTAAGGGAACCAAAATTTCTACCATGTCATTATTATTTTAGATGGTTAAACATAAATTTAATTTTCGTATCACCCTCTTTGACGATGGCTTTTTGGCGCGGTTACAAAAAAGTAGCTAAATTTTAATTCTGAAAAGGACTATCATTTTTTTTCACACCTTTGTAACCATATAAAATCCTTAGCGTCAAAACAGGCAGATGACTTTCAGGGACGACAGCTATTACATTGCGCAGGTGCTCGATGGCAGGCAGGCAGCCTACGCGGCTTTGGTGGACAAGCACAAGGAAATGGTGTTTACCATCGCGGTAAAAATATTGCACCAACGCGAAGAAGCCGAAGAAGTAGCTCAGGATGTTTTCCTGAAAGCCTTCAAGGCCTTGAGTTCTTTTAAGGGCGATGCCCGGTTTTCGACCTGGCTCTACCGGATTGCCTACAATACGGCCATCTCGCAAAGCCGCCGCAAAAAACCCATATTCCCGGCCATCGATGACGAGATGATCGACAACTACACCACCGATGCCATTGGCAATTCGGTAAACGAGCTGAGTCGCGAAGCGCAGATAGCAGCCGTAAACGCTGTAATGGAAAAGCTGCCCGAAGAAGAAAACTTGCTGCTGACCTTGTTTTATAAAAATGAGAAGTCGATCGCTGATATTTCGGAAATATGCGGATATTCGCCATCGAATGTAAAAGTTAAATTGTACCGAATACGCAAACGGATGTACGACGATTTGAAACGCTATCTTGAAAATACAGACCAGTAAAATGAATCAAAATACCGATAATAATATCCATGACAAGTTTTTGAAAAAGCTGATAGCCATGCAGCCTGAGGAGAAAGTGCCCGATGATTTCACCCAAAGGGTGATGGCCGGCCTCCCCAAATTTTCGCCTGTTGCTGTTAAAGCGGACAAAAAACCGGATCTGCGACTGCTTGCAGTTATTGTGGCTGCTTCGGCTGCGGTAATTTTTGTGCTATTTAGTTTTGATTTCAATAGTATTTTCAAAGCTATCAACGCAGTTTCAGGGAACGATCCTGCGAAATACTTCAATTTACTTGCTTCCATCAGCACTTCATTTGGCAACGCCTTTTCCGGGATCAGGATTAGCTCGGTTAGCATCGCCGCACTTGTTTCGCTGGCCATGCTACTTATGGCTGATAAATTGCTAAGTAAATGGTTTACCGGTCATGCCGGAGGGGCTTAGGATATTTCTTTTCAGTCAGGCTTCACAATAATAAATTTTTGCAACCAGGATTTTTCTTCTTCATAAAAGAAAGAAAAACTATTACTATCTTTGCGATTAATCAATAACAACATTTATTATGTGGAAAGAATATATTGTATGCACTCCGGAGGTTTTAAAAGGTAAACCCCGAATCATGGAAACCAGAATTCCGGTTGCATTAGTATTGGGCTACCTTGCTGCCGGAAAAAACCATGACGAAATATTGCTCGAATTTGATGGCCTGAAAAAGGAACATATTTCTGCTTGCCTGGATTATGCAAGAGATTTGGCCGAATTTGAAGTTGCTGCCTAATGGACATAAGTTTTTTCGCTGACCATTGTGTCCCAAATTCAGTAGTAAACCTTCTGAGCCAATCCGGATACCAAGTCATTAAACTCAGAGATTTATTACCAATCGATGCCCCCGACAAACATGTAATTATAAAAGCACAGGAAATTAAATCGATATTATTAACCTTGAACGGTGATTTTTCAGATATCATAACCTATCCCCCTCAACTGTATGGAGGAATCATTTCGTTGCAGGTTAAAAACCATCCTGAAACGCTGCCATATTTAATGGATAGGCTAAAAACCTTTCTTCTCGATCATCCTTCACAAAAGTACTTTCAAAAAAAGCTGATCATAGTAGAATCCCACCGAATCCGAATCAAATCATAATTATAGAACTCCTAACCCGGCACAATCATCAGGTCGCGCTTTATAGATTTCTACTGCGCTGCGGCAGCTCTGCCGTCCGTACGGTAATCTAATGACAATGCCGTTTAGGCAGAGGGGGATGGAGAGGGAAATCTCACAAAATATCTGCTTGGGAACGAAAGATTGCCTGCCCACCTTTCTGGCTGAAGGCTAAAGAAAATACCGCGATCTACCGCAAGGGGAAAATTTTCTGCCGCGAGAGATAATTCAGAATCTGTTCGGTACTTTTTTCTACCTCGCCGGGATTTAACTTTAGCTTAGCCTCGGCAGGAATATCGAAGCGGGCATCCACCCCTGGCATATTTTCGATTTCGCCATCTTCAGCTTTTTGGTAGAGATCGGGCTTGTTGTTTTTGCAATAGGCCAAATCGGCATCCATGTAAATAAGATGGAAACGATCTTCGCCAATGATCTCGGCCACCTGCCGGCGGATATCCTCATCGGGCGAAATGAAAGAGCAAATGGTGATGATTCCCTGATCGTTCAGGATGCGGGCTACGTGCGCCACACGACGAAGGTGTTCGGTACGGTCGGCAGGCGAATAATCCAGCTCGCGCGACAAACCCGAGCGCACCGTACTGCCATCGAGCAGCACCACAGTAGCTCCCTCATCGAAGAGTTGCTTTTCGAGCATGTAGGCCAAATGATTTTTGCCGCTGCCGTGCAGGCCGGTAATCCAAAGACTGGTGCCTTTTTGGTTATAAATGGCTTCGCGTTCCGGTAAGCGTATCAGCGACTCACCGCGATCGATCATCGCCTTGTCCATGTCGGTGATGCGCGAAGGCAGATCGGTATCTTTCAAAGCATCGATAATCATCCCTACCGCGCTGGTATTGTTCGTTACCGGATCGATGAGGACAAAGGAACCGGTGCTGTGGTTTTTTTTGTAAGGATCAAAAAATATCGGCTTCACCGTGGTCAACACCACCCTCCCAATTTCGTTGAGTTCGAAATGATCGATGGCAGATTTCTCGAGGGTGTTAACATCGGTTTTGTATTTGATTTTGTCGATGCGTGCCTTGGTGGTATTGGCGTTGTGCTTGATGTAAAACTGCGTTTCGATATTCATGGCTTGTTCGTCCATCCACACCAGAAAAGCCTCGAAGTGCCGCCCAACGATGGGCAAATTATCAGGATGCACCAGCATTTCACCACGCGAAACATCTATCTCATCTTCGAGGGTAAGGGTAACCGATTGTGGCGGAAAGGCCTTTTCGCGGCTGCCGTTGTAAGTAACGATTTCCTTAACACGGCTCGTTTGCCTCGAAGGCAGTGCCATCACCGCATCGCCTTTTTTCACTATGCCGGAGGCCATGCGTCCGGCAAAGCCTCTGAAATCGAGCGAGGGGCGATTGACATATTGCACCGGAAAGCGGAAGTCGCTAAAGTTGCGGTCGCTGCTTATGTGTACACTCTCCAAAAACTCGAGCAAACTTTTGCCGTGGTACCAAGGCATCCTGGCAGAAATATCTACCACGTTATCGCCTTTGAGTGCCGAGAGCGGAATAAAATTGATGTCGGGAATATCGAGGCTGGTGATAAAGTTGCGGTAGTCGTCGCAGATATCATCGAAGACCTTCTGGCTAAAATCCATCAAGTCCATCTTGTTCACCGCCAAAACCACATGCTTGATGCCCAGCAGCGACACGATAAAAGTGTGACGCTTGGTTTGGGTAATCACGCCCTTGCGTGCATCGATAAGGATAATGGCAAGGTTGGCCGTTGAGGCACCGGTAACCATGTTGCGGGTGTATTGCTCGTGGCCGGGCGTGTCGGCGATAATAAACTTGCGCTTGTTGGTGCTAAAGTAGCGGTAGGCCACATCGATGGTGATGCCTTGTTCGCGTTCGGCTTTAAGGCCATCGAGCAGCAGGGCGTAATCGATATCTTCGCCGGCATGACCCACGCGCTTGCTGTCGCGTTCCAAAGCCTGGAGGTGGTCTTCGTAAAGTTTCTTGCTATCAAAAAGCAAGCGACCAATCAGGGTAGATTTACCATCATCCACCGATCCGGCGGTAAGCAGTCGCAGCAGGTCTTTATTTTGATCCTGATCGAGAAATTCTCGTATGTCTAAGTTTGGTGCTGTATTCATATTCATGTGAAATTGTTTAAACGTTTAGCAATGTTGTTAGAGGGAGAAATAGTGGAGTGACGAAATATTGTAGCGTTGAGAAATTATTAAAATTAATGATCTCAACAGTTTGCTAATCTTCTTTTTAATTTTCAAACCATAATTAGTTATTTATTAATTCGCAGCAACCCTATGCGTAGGAATCGTTCCAATCTCCGGTTTTTATTTTTCCGTTCATTCACTATCATAATAATCTTTTTACCATCAGACGCACGGCAAATGAAATTCAATATGTGTATTTTGAACAGACGCGATGCATCGCGTCTCTACCCACTCCATCTCTCCAAAATTCATTATTCGATATTCAATATGTGTATTTTGTACAGACGCGATGCATCGCGTCTCTACTAAAAATACCCCTCCCTTTTCTTCTGCTCCATGCTGCCGTCCTGGTCGAAATCGATCACGCGGGTGGTGCGTTCGGATAGGGTGGTGGTCATCATCTCTTCCACAATTTTTTCGATGGTGTCGGCCTCCGATTCTATGGCACCGGTTAGCGGGTAGCAGCCCAGGGTGCGGAATCTCACCATGCGCATTTTAGCTGTGGCAGCCAAATCCTTTGGCATCCGTTCATCGTCCACCAAAACCAAGGCTCCGTTGTATTCTACGATGGGTCGCTCTTTGGCGTAATAAAGCGGTACGATGGGAATGTTTTCGATGCGAACATACTGCCAGATATCCAGCTCGGTCCAGTTGGAGAGCGGGAAAACTCGTATGGATTCACCCTTATGAACGCGGGCATTATAAATATTCCAAAGCTCGGGACGCTGATTTTTGGGATCCCACTGGTGGAACTTGTCGCGGAAAGAAAATATCCGTTCTTTGGCCCGCGATTTCTCTTCATCACGGCGGGCACCGCCAAAGGCTGCATCGAAACCATATTTCGTCAGGCCTGCAAGCAGTGCCTGGGTTTTCATAATGTCGGTGTGCACCTTGCTGCCGTGGGTAAAGGGGCCAACGCCACTTTCAAAACCCTCCTTATTATAATGTACAATCAAATCCCAGCCCTTTTCTTTGGCATATTTATCCCTGAATTCGACCATCTCCTTGAATTTCCATTTCGAGTCGATGTGCATGAGCGGAAAGGGCACTTTGCCGGGGTAAAATGCTTTTTCGGCCAGGCGTACCATCACCGACGAATCTTTGCCGATGGAATAGAGCATCACCGGATTTTCGAATTCTGAAGCTACCTCGCGGATAATATGGATGGCTTCGGCTTCGAGTTCCTGAAGGTGTGTTAATTTATATCCATTCATAACCAATATGTGATTTTTGGTAAAACAACTTTAATAATTTGCTCGATACATTCGTCCACGCACAGGTGGGTAGTATCCACTTCAATATCCGCATTAGCGGGAGGCTCGAAGGGGGAATCGATACCGGTAAAATTTTTGATCTTCCCTTCGCGGGCTTTTTTGTACAGGCCTTTCACATCGCGCTGCTCGCAAACCCCGATGGGCGTGCTTACATAAATCTCGATAAAATCCCGGCGACCGATAATTTCCATAGCCATCTCCCTGATTTCGCTGGTAGGGCTGATAAAACTATTGATGGTAATAAGGCCACTATGAATTAATAGTTTGGAAACTTCGGAAATACGGCGGATATTTTCCATTCGGTCGGCTTCGCTAAAGCCCAGATTATTGTTGATACCCGACCTGATATTATCGCCATCGAGCACCTGGGTTAAATACCCGTTTTGGTGCATCCTCTTCTCCAGTGCTTTGGCAAGGGTTGTTTTTCCTGCTCCCGACAAGCCGGTAAACCAAATCACCTTCGATCGCTGCCGAAGCAGGTTTTCCTTGTCTTCGCGGGTCATTATCATATCAAAAACAGGATGCAAATTATTTTCTTCAGGCATCATTCAACATTTAATTATTAAATAAAATACAATCCATAAATTATAAACACCGAAACAAACATGTACAGAATCGTTAGCGGCAAACCAATTTTCATAAAATCCTTGAAATTATACCCACCCGGGCCATAAACCATCAGGTTGGTTTGGTAGCCGATGGGGGTCAAAAAACTGGCGGCGGCGGCATAGGTCATCACCAAAACCAAGGGCATAGGATCGACCCCCATTTTGATGGAAATGGTGAGGACAATCGGGAACAAAATGGCTACGGCAGCTTTGTTGGTAATGTATGCGCTAAGCAGTGCCGAGATGATGTAAATCCCGAAAAGGATGGTCAATTTACCCATCGGCATCAGCACATCCACCAGAAAAAAGCCGATATGGCCAGCCACGCCGGATTTGATCATGGCTATCCCTAAAGCCAGCGACATGGCGATAATAATGGCCAGATTGAAATCGACAGTTTTGGGCAGTTCTTTTTGGTTGATAAGTTTGAGCAAGAGTGCAGCAGTAATCAAAATGGCCAGCGAAAGAAACAGGGACACCAGCTTGGTGGCCGAAAGAAGTATTGCCAAAACCAAACCGCCGATCAATAATACCGGCTCGTAAGGTTTTACCCGCCGATAGTTGCGTACCCGCGATATCAGATAAAAGTCCTGTGTGTTGCGGCACAGCTTATTAAAATCGTGGCCGGCCACAAGCAAAAGCACATCGCCGGGCTTTAGTTTGGCATTGCCCAGTTTCCCGGTCAGCCGTTCGCCATTGCGATGCAGTGCCACCACAGCCGCATCATATTTACTACGAAACATGGCTTCTTTAACGGTGTTGCCCATGAGCGAGGAGTTGTGGGAGATAACTACTTCGATGGCCTCGGTGTGATCTTTGCGACTATACATGCCCAACTCGGCAAGCTCGAGGCCAGAGCTGCTTTTTACCAGTTCGGCAATGGTATTGGTTTCGCCGGCAAATACCAGAATATCATCGCGATGCAAATGCTCACCGGGGTTAACCGGTCTGATTTTTTTTTCGTTGCGTATGATCTCCGCCAAAAAAAGACCTTTCAAATTTCGGAGCTCGGCCTGCTGTATCGTTTTGCCGGGCAGGGTAGAATCGGTGCGGATGCGAGTATGCACCAGGTAGCTTCGGGTGTTTTCCACAAAGTCGTTCATCACATCAGGCTTGTCAGGCAGGAGCCGCCAGCTAAAAAATATCAGAAACAAACCACCAATAATAATCATGGGTACACCAGCCCAAATAAAATCGAAAATGCTAAAAGTGTTAAAGCCGGGTATCATGGTTTGCGCCTGAACCAGACCATTTACAATAAGATTAGTGGAAGTGCCGATGAGCGTGGCAGTACCACCTAAAATGGCGGCAAACGAGAGTGGAATCAAAAGCTTGGATGGACTGATTTTATTGCGCTGGCTCCAGGTGTTTACGTAGGGCATAAGTATGGCTACCAGGGGGGTATTATTGAGGAAGGCCGAAAACAGCGATACGCTCAGCACCATCCGGCTCACAAAGCCTCGATAGCTTTTTGCCTTTTTGAAATAACGGTCGAAAAATCCCTCAAGCACCCCGGTATTGCGTATCATCTCGCCAATCATAAGGAGCATCAGGATAATCATGATTTGTTCGTTGGCAAAGCCGCTCAATATCTCTGCAGGGGTAAGTATGCCAAAAAGTCCCAAAAATATTATTCCGGCAATAAAAGTATAGGCTGGTCCAATCAGTCCGGTGTAAAGCGAAATGATGATGAACAGAATGACCAGAAGTACAATTATTCCATCGTAGGTGAGCATGATTCTATTTCAGATTTTTTAGGGGTTTACGCACCTGAGCCTTATCTACTTCGGCCACCAGCGACATGTTTAATTGTTCGATTTGTAAGATGATCTTTTCTTTACCAACCCTTATCACTTTCCCGTAAATACCTTCCATCGGGCCGGAAGATATCTCCACGTATTCCCCTTTCTCTACCCTTATTTTGAGGCCTTCGGTTTTGTTCAAAAACTTTTTTATCGCCTCAATTTCTTTTTCGCGCACCACAGCCGGCTTTTGCAGATAATAGATAAAACGCACCACGCCGGACACCTGCAACACTTTTATGCGTTCGCGTTCCAATACTTTAACAAAGATGTAAGAATTAAAAAGCGGCACTTCCACCTTTTTCTTCCGGTCGCTCCACTGCCTTATGGTTGTGTAAAGCGGAAGATAGGTCTCGATCTCAGCTTCGAGCAAACGATCGTAAACCCGCTTTTCGGCCCGGGGCTTAGTATAGGCAACCAGCCACTGCTTAGGATTTACCACTTTGGGTTTAATTATCCGGCTTATTATTTTATCGTCATCTTTGAGCTGCATCATTTCTAATATGGGATGGTTTCTAATTAGTGTTTGTCCATAAATTCGATCTATTTTTGATTTAAGATTGAAGATTAATGCCGAGCTAAGCTCGTGCATCCTCGAAAAGTTAAGGAGAATTATAATTTTCTACTTTTCGGGACGATTGTAGATTTTAGATTGTGCTGAATATCACCAACATCTTAAATCTAAAATCTTAAATCTCAAATCGTATATTTTTCTAACTGTTACTTTAAAGGCAAGCCCTAATTAAATCTTAGTATTTCTAATTTTATGAACAATATCAATACTGTTGCGGGCATCTTCCAGGCCGAAGCCCTTACCCTCCAAAATATTCTGATAGGCAATGGTATGCAAATCGGTAAAACCACCGCTGAACTCAATTTCTTTACCTTCAACGGTAATCGAACGGTAGGTTCGTTGCCCTTTGGCCAGCACATCTTTCGGAATATCATTAATATCCAGACTGAGCTGCCATTTTACACGGGCGCGTTCCAGTTCCAGGTAGCCGCTAACTTTTTCGGCTTTCGACTCGGTAACGTGCAAATCGACCACCTTGCCAAAAATCCATCCCAGCATATCAAAAAAATGTACGCCAATATTGGTGGCCACGCCACCCGACTTTTGGCTGTCGCCCTTCCACGAAATAAAATACCATTTGCCCCGGCTGGTAAAATAGCTGAGGTCGATATTATAAATTTTTTCCTTCGGCCCCTCATCCACTGTATGTTTAAGTTGGATAATGGAAGGGTGGTGGCGCAGTTGAAGAATGGTGTAAATTCGTTTGCCGCTTTCTTTTTCGATTTCCTGAAGGGCATCCACATTCCAGGGATTGAGCACAATAGGTTTTTCACAAATAGCGTGACTGTCGTTGCGCAAGGCCAGACGGATGTGCGCATCGTGCAGATAGTTGGGCGAGCAGATGCTTACATAATCAATTTGCTTGCCCTCATTTTTACGACGCAGTTTATCCAAATGCCGATCGAAACGTTCAGGCTCGGTAAAAAAATCAGCCTCCGGAAAATGACTGTCCATAATACCCATTCCATCATAAGGATCGAGGGCGGCCAAAAGCTGGTTTCCGGTATCCTTGATGGCTTTCATGTGCCGGGGTGCTATGTAGCCGGCTGCGCCAATTAAGGCAAAGTTGTGTAATTTTTTTTTCATAATTATAAAATAGATTCTTAAGGTTTCATACCCTCGGCGATGAGGTCGATGATATGTTTTGTTTTTAAATTCAGATTATGCTTATCGATGTAGCCTTGCTGATGCAAAAGGCAGGAGCTGTCAGTGGATACGATGTATTCGGCTCCGCAATCCAGGGCGTGATGCACTTTTTGCTCGGCCATGGCGGTGCTTATGGCTTCGTGCTTTACCGCAAATGTGCCCCCGAAGCCACAACACTCGTCTGATTTCTCCATCTCGATCAGTTGCACACCCTTCACCATACCGAGCAACTTACGCGGAATTTCCTTAGCCAAACCATACTCTCGCAGTGCGGCACACGAATCGTGGTAACAAACCCGCGCCTCGAAGGTAACGGGCAGCATTTCCACCTTTAGCACATTGAGCATAAAATCGGTAATCTCGTAGAGCCGGCTGCTAATTTGTTTGTATTCCAAATGCCAGGGCGTGTTGTAAAAAAGTTTCTCGTAGTAGTTTTTTACAAAGCCAATGCAAGATGTTGATGGAGCAACGATGGGATTTGTTCCTTCAAAATCCTGGAGGAACTTAATACCCAGGTCGCGGGCTTCATCCCAAAAACCACTATTAAAAGCCATCTGCCCGCAGCAAGTCTGGTTGGAGTTGTAATGCACATGCACACCCAGTTTTTCGAGCACCCGCACCATGTTGAAGCCGGTTTCGGGATAAAGCTGATCGATAAAGCAAGGGATAAAAATATCTACTTCCATAGCAAAGGTTCAAACTGTTGGGGCGCAAAAGTAATGCTAATTCCTTTATTTCTTAAATAGGCACTAATTAGTATCTGTCCATAAAGTCATTATCAAAAAAAATAGATTTCTCCCGTCATCACTGCGCTACGCTTGTGCTATTGGTCGAAATGACAAGGTGTAAGTATTTATGTGGGTGGGTGAAAGTGGGTGCTTCGCGCCCACTTTCACCCACCCCTTTCACAGCCCAGGGCTTTGTCATTTCGACTTGAAAAACGAAGCAAAGCAAAGTTTTGAAAGGAGAAATCTCAAATTCAATCACTTAAAAGACAGACACTAATTAAGATTGGACACCAATAATTGATGAGATTTTTTGATGTTTCGATATCCGCCAAATGCCAGATGCAAAAAAGCCAGCGTAGCAACTCATAGCTTACGAAATTGCAAAAGATTTTGTATCAGAAGATTTTCTGTTTTGATCATAACATTTTTATTAGCAGCACAAATCAAAAAAGAATTTCAGCTAAAAAATTTTAAATCAACCAGAAATGCCGGGTACAGGCTCTGTTAAATATTGTTAAGATTGAAAATAAATGAGGCAGGAGTTTCCAAAATCACGTTTTTTTGTAGTACGAAAACGAAGAAATTTTAAGATTAAACTTGGATTAAAGGGGACTTAACACAATACGGAGAGGCGTTTGCAAATTGTTGGTTTTTAACTTACTATTTGTGTTTTGTTATGATTTTATTTAAAATCGTTTTCATTAAAAAATTTATATATTTGCGAAAATTAAGGGCTTACATGAATGGGTAAAACATTTACTTTCCACATCAATTTCATTTTTCCATTTCCCGTACCATCGGCACCGGCTTAGGTGCTCTATGTCTGATTACTAACGAATAAGAAATAGTATGATTCAAATTTTTAATTCATTAATTTATTAATTAAAACCTAACGTTTATGAGAAGAGTTACGAGTTTCTTAGTGTTGATGCTATTCATCGGCACTACAGCCTTTTCGCAAAATGCCGGCGATCAGTTGGCAAAAAAGCTGAAAATGGAACAAGCGATGCAACAACAGCAAAATGCGGATGTTGCTAAAGACCGTACACAGGTGCAAAGCGATGCCCTTGGCGACATTGTTTTCAGCCTGGACATTGATGCTATTACGGGTGATACCCAAAACTTGGGAGCAGATTTCGATGGAACTTATTTGTGGGTAACCGGAGGCGGCAGTGGTGTCGATCCTAACTACCTTTACAAGATCGACCCAATTGCAAGCACGCTCGTAGAATCCTACGAACAACCTGCGACCGTTACGGGTTGGGGTATCCGTGACTTAGTTTATGATGCAGCCTCAGGTTTGGTTTATGGAGGAAATGAAACCAATTTCTTTTCCTTCGATCCTGTTGCCGAAACCTGGACAGACTTGTTTACTTCAACTTTTGGAACCATTAGAGGTCTGGCCTACGATGGAACTAACTTTTGGTGTAAGTCCTTTGGTGATCCCTTGTACGAATTTGATATTGCAGGTACTGTTATCAATACGTACACTCCTACAGTAGCAGCTGCAACTTATGGTGCTGCTTATGATGACAACGAAGGTTTCCTTTATCTTTTTAGCCAGGACGATGCTACCTTTTATCAGTTTGATTTGGCTGGAAATCACACCGGAGTAACCTATGATGTATCAGCTATTCAAGCTGCTGCCATTGCTGGTGGCGCATTTTTCGATTTTGGCAATCTGGTTCCCGGCATTGCCACACTGGGCTTTTTGGTTCAGGGCGAACCGGATGTAGTTGGTGCTATGGAATTGTATCAAACCATAGTGTACCCTAACGATGTTGGTGTTACAATGATTAACGAACCCGTTTCGGGTGCAGAGCTTACCAATGCTGAACCAGTGATGTTTACTATCAAAAACTTTGGAAGCGATCCTCAATCGGATATCGATTGGGAAATTTCGTGGAGTGGCCCGGCAAAAAATCCCGTTACTGGAACCTATGTAGGCCCATTAGCTGCCGGTGAAACGGTACTTATTGATGCCGGAACAGCTGATCTCTCGGTTTTAGGCGACTATACCTTTGAAGCATGTACTCAACTTATTGGCGATGAATTTACCGACAACGACTGCAAAACAAAAATGGTAACCAACAGTGCCCCTATGTATTGCGATGCCTCTACGGGTACCGAAGATGAATACATTGCTAATGTACTCTGCGGTGATATCGATAATACCAGTTTGTGGCAGGGCGGCGTAGCTGACTATACCGACCAAAGCACAACCATCATTGCCGGAGACTTTGAAACAATTACCGTTACCAACGGAAACCCATGGGCATCCGACCTGGTTACCTGCTGGGTGGACTGGGGTGCAGACTATGTGTTTGACGTAGGTACTGATGAAGAGTTTATCCTTACCAGCGATGGCACCGGACTGACCTTTACCGGCGCAATTACCGTTCCTGGTGGAACACCCGGCGGCGACTATCGCATGCGCGTAAGAATGTCGTACTCAACTGCTCCTACACCCTGCGGACCCATGAGCTATGGCGAAGTAGAGGATTATACCATTACCGTAAGCGAAGGTGCTGATAACGACCTTGCTGTTACAGCTATACTTGCTCCTGAAACAGGATATGAACTAAGCAACGCCGAAGAAGTTACCATCCGCATCAAAAACCAGGGTGCGCTTGAGCAATCCGGCTTTGATGTTACCTATAGCTTTGAAACCGACAATCCGGTAACCGAAACTGTGGCTGACGTTATCCTGCCTGGTGGTACCTTGGATTATACCTTTACCGCCACAGCCGATCTCTCAGCCTTTGGTTCATACACCTTTACCGCCTGCACCGAATTGGTCGGCGATGAAGTACCCGATAACGACTGCAAAGAAAAAGTAGTCGAAAATCTGGCTTATGGTGAAATTAGCGGTTCTACCAAAAATGGTGCTACCAATACACATATAGGAGGTGTACTTGTTGAAGCCGGTGGCCTCTCCGTTATTTCAGTAGGCAACCCCTTTGGGTCTTTCTATACCCTAAACGGATTAGAAGCCGGAACTTACACGGTTACCGCAAGCAAGGCAGGCTTCTTCACTTCCACATATCCTGGCATTGTAGTATTACCAGGAGTAACAACAGCTCTTAACATCACCCTTGAACCGGATCTTCCCCAGGCTTTGCCTTTTATGGAAATGTGGGCTGACACTTCTTTTGCCACCAATTTCTGGACGTTCGAACCTGAACAAGCAAACTGGCAAATGAATGCCACTGCTGGAAACCCGGCACCTACCGCTCGCTTTAGTTGGACTCCCTCTGCTACCGATTATGAGTACTCACTGGTAAGTCGTACTTTCCAGGGCGGTGCTGCCAAACCTATCGATGTAACATTGTTGGATTACGACTTGTTCTTAAGCAATTATGCACTCACCACTGTTGAAGGCCTTGCCGTTGAATTATGGGATGGTGCAACATGGCTTGAGGTATTTAACCATGACAACCAACTAGGCAGCATACCATGGACCTCATTCTCGAACGATATCACCGATTTAGTTTCAGATCTCGAATCGTTCAAAATTAGATTCAGAGCCTATGGTGCAAACTCATTTAATATCAACCAATGGGATCTGGATAATATCCATATTTACGAAGCTACTTATGTATCTTTCTCAGGCACAATTACCGAGCTTTCCTCGGGTGCTCCTATCGAAGGTGCTACCATTATGCTCGATGAAATGCGTGCAGAGGTACAAACCGGCGTTGATGGAACCTATTCCATCAGTATTCCTACCGGAACCTATGATGTTACCCTTACCGCCGATGGTTATAATACCGTGGTAGCTGAAGGTGTTGAGATTCTTGACGACTTTGTTTGGGATGTGGCTATGACCACTCCTACACTCGAGGTTTCACCCGATGCCTTTGTCGAGGAAATCGAATTTGGTAATGCACAAGACTATACCATCTCGGTTGCTAATAATGGTAACGGTCCAATCGACTGGACTGCACAGGTACAGTTTATTACCGATGCTAGAAACTTGAACACAACCGTTCCTGCGGTTACATCCAATGCGTACGATGAAGTTAATGGCGAGCCTGTAAAGCCTAATATGGCAGGTACAGATGCTATCTGGGATTTACAGTTTGCACTTGATGTTGAAACCACTTCAGGATTTGTAAGTCACGCTGGTTGCGAAACCGATGGCATGTATTTTTACACCTGCAAATGGAATGGTCCCGAAATTCATAAGTTTGAAATGGATGGTACTTATATCGAAACATTTACCATTCCCGGTGTTACTGGCCTTAGAGACCTGGCTTATGATGGCCAGTATTTCTATGGCGGTGCTGCTTCAACCACTATCTATGAGATGGACTTCACCAACAAAACACTGGTAAGTTCCATCACTTCTCCTGGTGCAGCTCGTGCTATTGCTTATGACGACGTAAACGATGCGTTCTGGTGCAATAACTGGGATAGCGATATGCTTCTGGTTGGCCGTAATGGAACACAGCTCAACAGTATTGCAGGCGTACCCAGCATGTATGGTGCTGCCTTTGATAATCATACTGCCGGCGGTCCCTATTTGTGGTTCCACTGTGGTACTTCTACTGGTGCCGGAGCATGGGTTGAACAATGGGATATTGCCAGCGGAACTTTCACAGGCGTAATGCACACCATTACCGAAGTGGGTGAAGCACGTTCGGCAGGTGGATTATTCCTCGCCGAAGACATTGTTGCCGGAACCTATACCCTTGGCGGAGTTGTTCAGGGAACACCCAATGTCCTTTTTGGCTACGAATTAGGTTCAACTACTGCCCCTTGGCTATCCTTGGATATGACCAGTGGCACACTTACAGGTTCTAAGGAAAGTCAGGACATTACCATGACGCTTAATACCGAATTCCTGAATCTGGGTGAAACCTATACTGCCAATATCAATTTCAATGGCACTCCCGATGTTGGTATGCAAACCGTTAGCGTTGAGCTATACGTGGGTGGCGACATTGGCTACATTGTTGGTACAGTTACCGACCCCATTACCCGTGGCCCCGTTGGAGGTGTTCTGATTACTGCCGATGAAACACGTGGCTTTAGCACTACCACTGGCGCAGATGGAACATACAGCCTTTCGGTACTTGGTGATATGACTTATAGTGTTATGGCCGAAAAAGAAGGCTATATCTCACAAATGGTTGAGGATGTTATGGTAACCACAGGTGAAAACACCATCGTTGATTTTGCACTTGAGTTTGCTGCTCCTGTATTACTTTCAGCCGAAGCCAGCTACTTTGATGTTGCCCTCGAATGGGAAGGTAATAATGTGCTGGAAGGCAAAGGCCTTAGAGTGGACGAAAGCATGCTTAGTGCTGTAGCTCCAAATCTGGAATATCTGCACGGACCTACCATTACAGTTCCTGCTTCCTCAAGCAGAGCCATTGGCGATACCTGCACAAGCCCAATCATGGTGGATATGCTGCCTTACACCGATCAAAATACCACTTGTGGACGTGGCAACAGTGTTGATGCAACTTGCTTAGGCTATTATGATGGTGGCGAAGATATCTTCTATGAGTTTACCCTTACCGAAGAAACATTAGTACGCTTAACCATGGAAACTGTTACTACCTGGACAGGTATGTTGCTTACTGATGTTTGCCCGCCCGATTCCAATTGCATAGCTACAGCTACAAATGTAAGTGCAGGCGGCTCACAAATAGATCAGCTATTGGCAGCAGGTACTTATTATATTATGATCGACACATGGCCTACACCTACATGCATTCCTGATTTCACGCTTACTATCGAAGAAGTTGTAGAATGTGTTGTTGAGTGCCCTGCCGGAGCAATAGACGAAGGCGAAGCCTGTGGCGAAGAACTTAATGATGGCTGTAATGCCGAAGTTCCTGCCTACGCTTCCATCACCTGTGGTGATGTAATTTGTGGTACAGCATGGGCTGATGCCGGATTGAGAGATACCGACTGGTACGAGCTGATAATCGAAGAACCCAAAACCATTACATGGACAGTTGATGCCGAATTCCCGGTTAATGCACTGATCATTGACGGAAACATGGGTTGTGATAACTTAGTAGTTTATGCTCAGGCTGCCTCCGATGAATGTGGAGTACCTGCCGTTGCTACTGCAACCCTTATTCCGGGTACTTACTGGCTCTTTGTTGGCAACCAAACCTTTGAAGGTAGTCCTTGTGGTTTCCAAAACGATTACGTCGCCGAACTCACTTGCGAAGAAGCCTTTATTACTTACTACAACCTGTATCGTGATGATGTAGAAATTGCCGAAGTTTATGGCAATACCTACCTTGACGAAGATGTAGCCGGAGGAAACACTTACTGCTATACCGTAAATCAGGCTTACCCAGGTGGCGAAACCGCAATGTCGAACCAACTGTGTCCAGATGTACCTTATGCTCCCGAAATTGCTGCTGACCCTGCATCGTTGAGCCAATCGCTTTACATAGACGAAACAGCAATGCAAACCCTGACCATCAACAACCTTGGATTGGGTGATTTGGATTGGGATGCTGACATCTCATTCGGAGCCAAGAATTCGAGAGTAAGTATTCCTGCTTTTACAGGAAACATTACGCACTCCGAAGTTTCGATGGGCAAAGCACCTTACACCAATTACAAGCCATCTAATGGCGGAAACTTTGATGTACTGAGAGGATCAACAGCTTACGGCTTTGATATGTACCCTGGATTGGCCTACATCAATTTTGATACCGATACTCCGGGAACCTATACAGTTACTGTTCCTACGCTCAACACTGTATTTGCAGGCGACTTTAACGAAAATAATGTTTATTATGCCATCGATTACGATGCAGCAACATTAAACACTGTCGATCTAACAACGGGTACATTAACCTTAGTCGGAACTAGTCTTGCTTTTACCGATCTGGCCTTTGACTATACTACCAATACCATGTACGCCATTAATTATGACGATGTGGCATTGACGAATGACCTCTACACCTTAAACCTGACAACAGGTGCTTCAACGCTAATAGGCTCAAGTGCTGGAGGTTTGATCATCTCGATGGCCTGTGATGGCAATGGTGATCTTTACGGTTTTGAAATCGAGTTGGATGAAATTGTATCCATAAACAAAACCACCGGTGTCCGTACTTCAATCGGCGCAGTAGGATTTGATGGTAACTATGCACAAAGTATGGCATGGGATCAGGCATCAGATATTATATACATGTCAGCCTACAACCTTACTGCTAACCAAGGCGAATTGAGAGTTGTTGATAAGGTAACCGGAGCTACCACTTTAGTTGCAGCCTTCCCCGGCGGAGCCGAGGTATGTGCCCTTGGCTTTATGGGATCAGTAGAACCCCCTTCTGAGTGGTTGGCTATCAACCCTGTAAGTGGAATGATTCCTGGCGAAGGTAATGCGGTTATCGATGTTACTTTCGATGCTACCGTGCTCGAACCTGGTATCTACAATGCTACAATCAGCATTGCCTCTAACGATCCGCTCATGCCTGTATTGGATGTTCCTGTAGAGCTTGAAGTACTGGCTTACACAGGTACACTTAATGGCTACGTGATGGATGCCACTACCAGAGGACCGGTACAAGGCGTACTTATTACAGCCGACGAAATGAGAGCTACTGCCCTCACCAACGCCGAAGGTTTCTACGAAATGGAACTGCCCGTTGGTCTGTACATGGTTACCGCTTCTAAAGCTGGTTATGTAAGCCAAACGGTGGAAAACATAGCTATCGAAGATGGCGGTGTTACTACCCAGGGTTTCGATCTTGAATTTGCTACTCCCGTATTGCTTTATGCCAATGGCGGCGTAGGTGAGATTAACCTCGGTTGGACAGGCAATCCTGCCGTGGACGGCGACAATGTTCGTGGCGGACTTTCTACCAGCATGCAGGAAGAAGCTCAGACAATGTCAATGTCGAAGGAAGAACAAGAACACGGAGTTACCGCTAAGGTACCTATGTCAAATTCGGGTCGCGCTATCGGTGACGATTGTGATAATCCGAAAATCCTTGATATGACCACTTTCCCTGTTATTGATACCGATTCAACCTGCGGACGTGGAAACAACTACGAAGAAACCTGCCTAGGCAGCTACGATGGTGGCGAAGACATCGTTTATCAATTTACCATCGATGAAGCCAAAGACTTGGAGATTACACTTACCACCACAACCACCTGGACAGGTATTCTTATTACTCAGGAATGCCCCATTGCCAGCAACTGTGTTACCTTCATCACTGGCAGCTCAGCCAACAAAGTACTTGCTACCTCTTTGGAAGCCGGTACCTATTACATGATGATTGATACCTATCCTTCACCGGATTGCATTCCTGAATTCACCATCGAGATCAATGAGTTCGTACCCGAACCGGGCGAGTTTTGTGCTACTGCCTTCGACTATGGTAACGTTAATGATGAACCTGCATTAGGTGCTATTGAAACACTTGGTGCCAATTGGTATAGCTTTACTGCTGATCAGGATTATGGCTCTGTAGATGTATCACTTTGCGGTTCAAGTTTCGATACTAAACTCGAAGTATGGTATGCTTGCGATGATGCAACTTATGCTTTCCTTAATGATGACAGCCCCGAATGTGATGCTAAAGCAGCACAATCATTTATCTCCACAGGCCCCATGGCTGCCGGCGAAACCTGGTATGCCAAGGTTTATGGCTACAGTAGCAACTTCGGTGATTACACACTTACCATATCTGGAAATGATGCATGTGTTCTCGAATGTCCTGCTGGCGCAATTGCCGAAGGCGAAGAATGTCCCGGAGACGAGTATGTAGATACCTTTAATGGTGGCTGTAATTCAGATGTTCCTGTGTTCACTGATGTGAATTGCGGAGACGTTGTTTGCGGAACAGCCAGTACCTTTGTTTTCGATGGCGTCAACAACAGAGACACCGACTGGTACGAGCTTGTAATTACCGAGCCTAAATCAGTTACTTTCAATCTTACTGCCGAATTCCCCTTTATTGGCGGACTTATCGACCAAGTTGAACCCGGTGTAGCCGGATGCGATAACACTACCGGAAGTATTGCTCCCTTCCTCTCAGGCGAACCTTGCGAAGAAATGAGTCTTACTGTTGAACTGATACCGGGAACATATTATTTCTTTGTTTCTGTAGGCGTATTCGAAGGTTACCCCTGTGGTACATCCAACGACTACATTGCTTCATGGGAATGTGCTGATACCTTCATCACCTATTACGATGTAATTCGTGATGACGTAGTTATTGCACAAACTTATGGAAATACCTACATGGATACCGACATCGAACCCGATGTTCAGTATTGCTATAAGGTTAATCAGTATATCGAACCCGAACTTACCACTGGTGAATCCAACGTACTGTGTGCCTCGATGCTTTGCGCTGAAGGTTGCGACTTTACACTAAACTTTACCGATAGCTACGGCGATGGTTGGAATGGCGCAAGTGTAACACTCTTGCTTGATGGCAATGTATTTGGCGTTTATACACTAAGTGCTGGTAGCTTTGGACAGGAAATAGTTACCCTATGTGATGGTCTTGACCTTAGCCTTGAATGGGCTGGTGGTTCTTATCCAGGAGAATGTGGATTTGAGATGATGGATGCCGCAGGTAATGTATTGGTTAGCTTCCTCCCGGGAGGCGCACCAGTAGCCGGCGAATTCTACACTGGCGTTGTAGCCTGCCCGGTTATGACAACTCAAGATGTGGAAATGGAAATGGGCTGGAACGCATGGTCAAGCTATGTAGCTCCTATGGAGATGGATATGGAAACCCTGATGGCTCCTGTTGGTGATGATATGATTATCACCAAATTCTTCAACCAGCTCTACTATCCGGCCTTTGATATCAACACCATGGACGCGTTTAGCAACAATCATGGTTATCAAACCAAAATGGAAGCTGCTGCTACCCTACCCGTTATGGGTTATATGGCTGGCATGACAGTAAGCCTGACCGAAGGCTGGAACCTGATGCCTGTACTCCAGGATTGCTCCATCCCTGCTGCTGACGCACTGGGAAGCATCGCTGGACTCGTAATCGCATGGGAACCCACCGGTAACGGTATTTATTATCCTGCCGGAAGTATCTACACTCTCGCCGACCTGAACCCAGGTATGGCTTATTGGGTAAAAGTAGATGCCGATGTGGATTATACCTTCCCCGGATGTGCCAAAGCCGGTGGCTCGCACAGCACAGCACTACGTTCGGTTAACAACACCAACTGGAACGATGTTAACTACACTACTGTAAACCACGCCGTAGTATTCGATGCCAACGCAATTACCAGCCTGCAAGAAGGCGACATGCTTGGTGCCTTTACTCCAAACGGATGGTGTGCCGGTCTGATAGAATTCAATGGAAACAACTTAGGCTTCAACCTCTTTGGCGATGACATCACCACACAAATGGCTGATGGATTTGTTGAAGGCGAAAACCTGAGCTTCCGTCTGTTCCGTCCTGCTACCAAAGAAGAATTTGATATTGATGTTACCTACAGCTTCGACGCTCCCAATGCTAATGGTTTGTTCGCTATTAACGGCGTTTCCGTTATTACCGATTTCAAACTGTCGCCAACAAACATTGGAGAAAACATGCTGAACGGACTCAACATTTACCCGAATCCTTCTTCAGGCATATTCAATATTGTATGGAACAATATGGACGAGGATGTTAACTACGTTGTACTGAATGCCCAAGGGCAGGAAGTTTACAAAGGAAACCTCCTCAATACTCAGGAACTCGATCTGAGCTCCGAACCGAAAGGTGTATATTTCATTAAGTTTATCAATAGCGGCGTTATCGGAATCGAGAAACTCGTTATCAAGTAGGCTTAGCTGAATTAAGTTTTAAAAAGCCCCTGCCATTGTGCAGGGGCTTTTTTTTGTCCCGAAAAACCAGAAATCTATGATTTCATAGTTTTTCGAGGATGTTGCAAATCCTCGGATTTTTTATCCGGGACACGCCCGTTGGGCGGCATTATTAGTAAATGGTTAATCGTTCATTGTCCCAAAAATGGAATCCCAGAGACGCGCAAGTTGCGCGTCTGTACGAATACATTTTTGCTAATCGGTGTCTTCTGATACCGCAGAATTCAATATTCATTATTCGATATTCATTATTCAATATTCATTATTCAATATTCAATATTCGATATTCAATATTCATTATTCGATATTCATTATTCAATATTCGATATTCAATATTCGATATTCAATATTCATTATTCGATATTCATTATTCAATATTCGATATTCAATATTCAATATTTGCGCATTTTGTAAAGACGCGAAGCATCGCGTCTCTACCCACCACCCCAACTCTCCATTACTCCATCACTCCATGTTTCCTGTTTCGCTAAAAAATTCTACTTTTGCACCCGCAAAAAAAACGTATAATTTATGTTTGACAGTTTAAGTGAAAAATTAGAACGGTCGTTCAAGATACTCAAGGGTCATGGTCATATTACCGAGATCAACGTGGCCGAAACCCTCAAAGAGGTGCGCAAGGCATTGCTCGATGCTGACGTTAGCTACAAAATCGCCAAAGACTTTACCGATGATGTAAAAGAAAAAGCACTGGGGCAAAATGTGCTTACCGCCGTTTCGCCCGGGCAGTTGATGATTAAAATCGTACATGACAAGCTCACCGAATTGATGGGCGGCGAGCACGAAGAAATCAACATTAAAGGCGACCCGGCTGTGATTTTGATTGCCGGCTTGCAAGGCTCTGGTAAGACTACTTTCGCGGCCAAGCTGGCCTATCATCTAAAACAAAAAAAAGGAAAACGCCCCTTGCTGGTAGCCGGCGACGTTTATCGGCCTGCCGCCATCAACCAGCTTCAGGTTTTGGGCGAACAGATCGGCGTTGAGGTATTTACCATCGAAGGGAGTAAAGACCCCGTGGATATTGCCAAACAAGCCATCAAACATGCCAAAACTGTAAACTGCGATTTGGTGATTGTGGATACCGCTGGTCGTCTTGCTATCGACGAGCTGATGATGAACGAGATAAGCAAGGTAAAACAAAGCATCAACCCTCAGGAAACGCTGTTTGTGGTGGATGCCATGACCGGGCAGGATGCGGTAAACACAGCCAAGGCATTTCACGACATACTTAACTACGATGGCGTAGTGTTGACCAAACTCGATGGTGATACCCGTGGCGGAGCCGCGCTTACCGTGCGTTCGGTTGTTGAAAAACCCATCAAATTTGTAGGTATCGGCGAAAAGGTGGAAGCCCTCGATGTGTTTTATCCCAAACGGATGGCCGACCGTATCCTCGGGATGGGCGACATTGTTTCACTGGTCGAAAAAGCCCAGGACACCTTTGACGAGGAAGAAGCCAAAAAGCTGCAAAAGAAGATTGCCCGCGATCAGTTTAACTTTAATGATTTCCTGACCCAGATAAAACAGATCAAAAAAATGGGGAATGTGAAAGATTTGATGGGCATGATACCGGGCATGGGCAAGGCCATTAAGAATATGGATTTTGATGACGATGCTTTCAAAGGTATCGAAGCCATCATTTATTCGATGACACCGGCTGAACGCGAAGATCCAAAATTGCTCAACGGTAGCCGCCGCAAAAGGGTGGCCACAGGCTCGGGCACCGACATACAGGAAGTAAACCGCCTGATAAAACAATTTGCCGAAACCCGTAAGATGATGAAGATGATGAGCAAGGGCGGCGGTAAAAATATGATGAAGATGATGCAGCGCATGAAAGGCATGCCAGGTTAAGGATAAACAGAAAAAATACAACATCGCTTTTCAGAAGACACTAATTAGTTTCTGTCTTTATAGTAAGTTATTTGAATTATGAATTGCCTTGCCCTTTAGGGCGAGGATTTAATGGCTAAGATGAAAATCCCCCTCGATTTTGCCACGCCATAGGCGTGGCAAAATCGAGGGGGATGTAAGGCCAAGCACATTATTCCCCGGGTTAAAACCCGGGGCTATTCAAAAGCATTGACTTTATGGACAGACACTAATTAGTAATAGTTAAAAAAATATACGATTTCAGATTAGCGATTTTAGATTTAAGATGTTGGTGATATTCAACACAATCTAAAATCGTTAATCCTCAATCTTAAATCAAACATCCAAAATCATAAATTCCCATGATACTCATCGACGGAAAAAAAACTGCAGAGAAAATTAAAGCGGAAATCAAGGCTGAAGTAGCCGGATTTATCGACACTCACGATAAGGCACCCCACCTCGCCGCCATTCTCGTGGGCGAAGACCCCGCCAGCGAAACCTACGTGGCGCACAAAGAAAAAGATTGCAAATCCGTGGGCATCACTTCCTCGATTTATCGCCTTGGCAAAAACGCGAGCGAAAAGGATGTGCTCGACACCATCGATTTTATCAACAACGATGAGGATATCCATGGTGTGATATGCCAGCTTCCTCTACCCGAAAATATTGATGTAAACCGAATTATCGCCCACATCGACCCACGAAAAGATGTGGATGGCTTTCATCCGGTAAACCTGGGCAATATGATGCTCGGCAATTCGACCTTTTTACCGGCAACACCTTATGGCATCATGGAACTGCTAAAAAGATACAAGATCGAAACCGCAGGCAAGCACTGCGTGGTGCTGGGTCGGAGCAATATTGTGGGAACTCCCATGAGCATACTCATGTCGCGCAAAGCCAATCCTGGCAATGCTACCGTTACCATGTGCCATAGCCGCAGCAAGGATTTAAAAGAAATTGCTGCCAGTGCGGATATCCTTATCGCTGCCTTAGGACAAGCTGAATTTGTAAGTGCAGATATGGTGAAAAAAGGCGCGGTAGTTATCGATGTGGGCATCCATCGGGTGGAAGCACCAAACACCAAATCAGGATTCCGCCTTATTGGTGATGTCAAGTTTGAGGAAGTGGCAAAAAAAGCCGCAGCCATCACACCGGTGCCTGGTGGCGTTGGCCCTATGACGCGCGTAGCATTGCTACTCAATACACTCACCGCCTTTAAAGCACTGAAGGGAAAATAAGAATACCCCATCCCGGAAAATTCACGATTGAAATAGTCAGAAACCCATGAAACTTCGCCTGCTCACAATCTTATTTTTTACCTGCTTTTACTTCCCGCTTTTTTCAGCTCCCGTGCTGCAAAACTTAGCTATGCCTGATACCGGCAACATGCTACCCGAATATCTCCCGGTAATTTCAGCCCAAGCTAAGCGGATAAACCCTCAACTTCCGGCGCAGGTTGCCGAAAACTCAGGATTAATTTTGTGGCGTAACAAACTTTGGACTCACAACGACAGTGGTGGCGAAGCCGAAATCTATGCCATCGACACCAATACGGGGCTAATGGTACAAACCATCAGCCTGCCACAAGCCGAAAACCAGGACTGGGAAGATATTTCGCAGGATCAGGATTTTATTTACCTCGCTGATGTGGGCAACAACAGGGGCACACGCAAAAACCTTATCGTCTATAAGGTCGCTAAAAATAAAATTCCGCATAGCGGGGATACACAAATATCCGGAATCGGAACCATCCGCTTTTCTTATGCTGACCAAATCGACTTCGAGAAACGCATGAACAATCACAATTTCGATTGCGAAGCCATTGCCTCTTATGGTGACAGCATTTATCTTTTTACCAAAAACTGGGAAAATCAGCGTACAAAAATGTATGCCATACCAAAGATTGCCGGCGAATACAAAATAAGTCCGCTCGCTGACTTTGATGCCGGGGGTCTGATAACCGCTGCCGAATTTAGCCCCGATGGCAGCCAACTTGCGCTGCTGGGCTATGCCGATTATGTTTCGTTTATGTGGTTGTTTTGGGATTATGAAGGAAAGAATTTTTTTGAGGCTAAGAAACTGCGTATCGACTTTCCCGATCTGGTATTTGTGCAAACCGAAGGGCTGTGCTTTACTACCGAGCAAGATATTGTGTTTTCGTGCGAAGAATCGGCAGTACCACCCATGCGCTTTCGGGTAAATACAGATTCACTCAAGTCGATTGCCTTCAGCCATCTTGGCGATTATACTGCTAACAAAATTCAAATATCCGGCATCCCGCCTACCACCTCCGAAAGTATTCATCTCGACATACTCGAACTTCCGGAAGCAAATTTTAGTTTTGAACTCAGAGATCGGCGATGGAATAAATTGATCGAAGGCAGCGGCAAAAAAAAGCGACTGCAGCGAAAGGTAAAATTGGAGATTAAGACTGCTGATTTAGAAAACGGCTTATACTTTCTCAAAATATCCTCCGGCGAACATTCGATCATCAAAAAAATAAAAATAGCACATTGATCAAACCTAAAACCAATAACCCCGAACAAAACCGCCTGCTTGAGGCTGGCAAGATGCTGCCCCTGATGGAGGCTTTTTACACCATACAGGGCGAAGGCCGTAATACCGGCGAAGCAGCCTGGTTTATCCGCATCGGTGGCTGCGATGTTGGCTGTCGCTGGTGCGATGTTAAAGAATCGTGGAACCCCGACCTGCATCCCCTCACCCTTACCGACCAAATTGTGAACGATGCTGCGGCACAAGTGTCGAAAGCAGTGGTAGTAACGGGTGGCGAGCCGTTGATGTACAACATGGACTACCTGTGCGCAGAACTAAAAAAAAATCGGATTAAAACCTACCTCGAAACTTCAGGGGCTTATCCACTTAGCGGCCAGTGGGACTGGATTTGTCTGTCGCCCAAAAAGAATAAGACTCCAGTTGGCGAAATTGCCCAGCGAGCCGACGAGCTAAAGGTGATTATCTTCAACGACAGCGACATTGCCTGGGCCGAAAAATTTGCCGACCAGGTTAGCGAGCAGTGTATTTTGTACCTTCAGCCCGAATGGAGCCGGGCAAAATACATAACCCCGGTCATCATCGATTATGTAAAGAAAAATCCCCGCTGGAAAATCTCCATCCAATCGCATAAATTTATGCACATTCCTTAAATCAATCTCACCTTACTTTTTCGTTTCTTGAAAAAACAATTTTTTAGCAAAAAATTATGGATTTGATTTTATCTTCTCCAACTTGGACTGAATCAGAATATAGAATGTACCTTGAAGCTCGTGAGCAAATTAATAGCAGGAATGTCTATTCTCTCCTTTGACAAAGCCTGTGCCGATGCAGCAATACAAGTATCTCAAAGCCTCAACAAAAAAGGCAAAAACATTGATTTTGCTGATCTTTGCATTGGGGCAACTGCCTTGGCTCATAATCTTAGTATTGCCACCCTCAATATCAAGCATTTTTCGATGATTGAGGGGCTGAGGGTAATTTGAAATCAGAAAAACTTTATTCTAATACCCCCGACCTTAAAAGATAAGATAGGGTTTAAAAATGATAGCCATCCGATGAATTTTGCCTGGGCATGAAACCTAAGCTCAAATATGCAGGTATTCTTGTTAACCGTATTCATCGGATGACTTTCCGACAATTATTTTGCAAATCCGATGTTAATAGGATTCTGCACTGTTTGTTAATTTTATGAATAATTATTTCCACAAATATTTTTATTTCTTCCTGGCATTTCTGCTGCTTGCCTCCCCTACCCTGCTTAGTGGGCAGCAACTGAGCAGCCAGTCCAAACGTGCCATCAAACAGTTTGAGGAAGGAACCCGAAACTTTAACCTACTTTATTACGAGGATGCGAAAACAAATCTGAAAACTGCCATCAAATTAGATCCGGGATTTTTGGAAGCCTACCTCCTGCTTGCCGATGCGCTGAAGGCCACCGATGAAAAAACGGAGGCGCTCGAAGTGTATCAAAAAGTAATACAGATAAACAGCACAAAGTATCCGGAGGTTTTTTTCTTTTCGGGGCTTTTATACTTCGAGACCCAGGAATATCCGATGGCCATGCGCCGCCTGAATCATTATATCCAAAACGCAACCGACAGCACTGCAAGACACGCCGTTGCACAATATTTTAAAGCTTGTGCCAAATTTGCCCGCGAGGCTGTAAAACATCCGGTGCCCTTTTCCCCGCAAAATATGGGGTCGGGCATCAATACCAAAAATGACGAATATATCAACGCCATCGGTGCCGATGGGCTGAGCCTTTATTTTACCGGAAGGCAAAACCGGGCGGATGGAAGACCGGACGGCGATGATTTTTATCTATCAAAACGCACCAACATGGAGGAAGCCTGGGGTGAAGCTACGAAATTGGGCCCACCGATTAATACCCCCGGTGATGAGGGCGCACTCACCATAAGTCCCGATGGCCGCTATCTTTTGTTTGCTGGCTGTCACTGGCCTGATGGCTTTGGCAGTTGCGATATTTATGTCTCAAAGATTGAAGGGGAAAAAGCAGGCACACCGCATAATCTGGGCATAAACGTAAATACAGCAGCATGGGAATCGCAGCCCTCGCTTTCATCCGATGGCCGTACCTTGTATTTTTCTTCTACCCGAAGTGGTGGAAGGGGGAAATCGGATTTGTGGAAAAGCTACCTTCTGGACGATGGCCAATGGTCGAAGCCCGAAAACCTGGGCACCATAATCAATACTTCCGGCTCCGAAATGGCTCCCTTTATCCACCCCGATGGGCAAACGCTTTATTTTTCGTCAGACCGACACATCGGCATGGGTGGCATCGACTTGTACATGAGCAAGCTGGATAGCACCGGCCAGTGGTCGAAACCACTCAATCTGGGCTACCCACTTAATACCCCCGAAAACGAGATCAACATCGTGGTGAATGCCGCCGGCGATAAGGCTTATCTTTCGGCTGATAAATTTGGCGGCTACGGCGGCTTTGATATTTTTGAGTTCGATCTGCCTGGTGAGATTCGTCCCATAGCGTCCACCTACATGAAAGGTAAAATTAGCGATGCTAAAACAGGGCAAGCCTTAGAAGCCTATTTCAGCCTCATCGATTTGGATTCAGAGAAGGAAGTCGTTCGCTCATTCTCCGATCCACATTCGGGCGAGTTTCTGGTGTGCATCCCCGCCAACCGCGAGTATGCCCTTAATGTGAGCAAGGAAAACTATCTCTTTTATTCCGAGAATATCATGCTCACGGGCGTACAGGAAAAGCTGGAACCCTTTCGGGTTAATATCCTACTCCAGCCCATCGAGGTGGGAAACATTATGGTGCTGCGCAATATTTTTTTCGATACCGGGAAATATGATCTAAAAAACCAATCGGTGGTCGAATTAAAAAAATTGCTTTATTTACTCAATGAAAATCCGGAAATAGACATCGAAATACGAGGATACACGGACAATATCGGTTCGGAAGATTTTAACATCCAATTATCCCAAAACAGAGCCAGGGCAGTTTTTGATTATTTAATTGCAAACGGCATCAACCGCCAAAGGCTTCAGTACAAGGGCTATGGCTTTTCCGATCCGCTCGCTGATAATGAAACCGAAGAAGGCCGACAGGAAAACCGGCGTACCGAAATAAAAATCCTGGAAACCGGCAAATTGAAGGAATAATAGCTTAGAAATTACAGATTTTGAAATTCAAAAAACCAACACTCGAAAGCAAGCAAAGCATAATGCTTTCAGTAAGATATATTAATATGCTCATTGATATTGCAAAATCTGCCTAAAAAAGCACTCCTCATTGGTTAAATCTTTTAGCGGTCAAAGTATTTCGATACTGAAGATTCTCAGATAAAGTAAATAATGATTCAGCGAAAAAACTTTTGAACTAAAAATGATATCCGATCTCAGATCATAGATTTTAGATGTTCGGGTAAACATCGGACATCGGACATCGAACATCTGACATCATATATCGGACATCTCCTTTAGCATTTCTTAACACCGCCAAACATGCTAATCTTGCTATTTTTGCAGCTTAATTAACTAAATGCTAAACCTATGTTATTCGATCTCGACCTCATCAAATCCGTTTACAATAAATTCCCCGCAAGGGTTGAGCAGGCGCGCAAATTACTTGGCCGCCCCATGACACTTACCGAAAAAATTCTTTACAGCCATCTTTGGGATAACGAAGCAAGTAAACCTTTCAAGCGTGGTGGTGATTATGTTGACTTTGCCCCCGACCGTGTGGCTATGCAGGATGCCACGGCACAAATGGCTTTGCTGCAATTTATGCAGGCCGGCAAAAGCAAGGTAGCCGTACCTTCCACCGTGCATTGCGACCACCTGATACAAGCCAAAGTGGGCGCAAAAGAAGACCTCGCCATCGCCAAAGATGCCAACAAGGAAGTTTTTGATTTTCTGGCCGGCGTGTCCAACAAATATGGCATTGGCTTTTGGAAACCCGGCGCAGGCATTATCCACCAGGTGGTACTCGAAAACTACGCCTTCCCCGGCGGGATGATGATAGGCACAGATTCGCATACCGTAAATGCCGGCGGCCTGGGTATGGTGGCCATTGGCGTTGGAGGTGCCGATGCCGTGGATGTGATGGCCGGGATGCCCTGGGAGCTGAAGATGCCCAAAATTATTGGCATTAAGCTCACCGGAAAACTGAGCGGATGGACTGCCTCCAAAGATATTATCCTGAAAGTTGCCGGCATACTTACCGTTAAGGGAGGTACAGGTGCTATTGTAGAATATTTTGGCCCGGGTGCCGATACGCTGAGTTGCACCGGCAAAGGAACCATTTGCAACATGGGAGCCGAAATTGGCGCAACCACTTCTTTGTTTGGTTACGATGTAAAAATGGCCGAATATCTAAAAGGTACAGGCAGAACCGAGATTGCCACCGAAGCCGACAAAATTGCATCTCACCTCAGGGGCGATGCCGAAGTATATGCCAATCCCGGAGATTATTTCGACCAGGTGATCGAGATTAATTTGTCAGAATTAGAACCCCACATCAATGGCCCTTTTACACCCGACCTGGCAACGCCCCTGTCAAAATTTGCTGAGGCCGTTCGCAAAAATGGCTGGCCCGCAAAACTGGAAGTAGGGCTGATAGGCTCATGCACCAACTCATCCTACGAAGACATTTCTCGTGCCGCTTCACTAGCGCAACAGGCACTGGACAACAATCTGGAGGTAAAATCCGAATACACCGTAACTCCCGGCTCGGAGCAAGTGCGCTATACCGTGGAACGCGATGGCTACCTGGATACCTTTGAAAAAATTGGCGGTGTTGTTTTGGCCAACGCCTGCGGCCCCTGCATTGGCCAATGGGCACGGCATAATGCCGACAAGGGCGAGAAAAACTCGATTATGACCTCCTTCAACCGTAACTTTGCCAAGCGCAACGATGGCAACCCCAACACCCATGGTTTTGTAGCCTCACCTGAAATTGTAACCGCCTTTGCCATCGCCGGAAGCCTCGAATTCAATCCCATGACCGACAGCCTGGTAAATAAAGATGGCGTGAAAGTAAAGCTGACTGAACCACAGGGTATCGAGATGCCTGTGAAAGGATTTGCTGTGGAAGACAACGGCTACCAGGCTCCGGCCAAAGATGGCAGCATGATAGAAATATCGGTGCTCCCCGACTCGAAACGCCTGCAGTTGCTCGATCCCTTCGATGCCTGGGGCGGGGATGATTTAAAAGGTTTACGTCTCTTAATAAAAGCTGCAGGCAAATGCACCACCGACCATATTTCGATGGCCGGCCCCTGGTTGCGCTACCGTGGCCATTTGGATAACATCTCAAACAACATGCTTATTGGTGCCGAAAACGCCTTCAACGGAAAAACCAACACGGTGAAAAACCAGCTTAGCGGTGAATATAACGAGGTGCCCGCTGTTGCCCGCGATTATAAAGCACAAGGTATCGGTTCGCTGGTAGTAGGCGACGAAAATTATGGCGAAGGCTCCTCGCGCGAACATGCCGCCATGGAACCCCGCTTCCTGGGTGTAAGAGCCTTGCTGGTGCGCAGCTTTGCCCGCATCCACGAAACCAACCTTAAAAAACAAGGTATGCTCGCCCTTACTTTTGCTAACAAAGCAGACTACGACAAAATACAGGAAGATGATACTTTTGACATCCTTGGCCTGCAGGACTTTGCCCCCGGAATGCCATTGACCGTGGTGGCCAATCATGCCGATGGCACCAGCGATGCTATTACGGTAAATCATACCTATAGCCCGGTTCAGATTGGCTGGTTTAAAGCCGGGTCAGCCTTGAATTTAATTCGTAAGAAAAATAAATAAACAATGAGAAACACAACAAAATTGATAGGATTATTAATGGTAATATCCATTTTTGCCATTACGGCCTGCAACATGGAGCAAAGAGACAACAAAGAATCGAAGATGGAACAAAAAGCCGAAGAATTGAGGGATGATGCTAAAGATGCATGGGACGATTTGAAAGACGGAATGACGGATGTAAAAAATGACATTGCAGATGCTTTTGAAGACGATCCCGACACCTTTAAAGAACACGCTAATAAAACCCTTGATGATTTTGACCGGAAGATAAACCGATTTGAAGATAAGATGGAAGAGTCGAACAATGAGGTAAAAGAAAAAACCCGGGAAGCCATCCATGAGCTTAAAGATAAAAGACGGGAACTACAGAAGGAACTCAGAGAAATGAACAAGGCCGGTGGGAAGCAATGGGAAGAAACGAAAGCCGACATTGATAAAGAGTTGAAAGACTTTGAAAAAGGTATTGACAAGCTGCTCGATCGCTAAAATCGGTAAAACTTGTTAATGAATGAATGAAGCCACGAGGCTGTCTGTGTAAATGGGCAGCCTCGTGGTGCTTATTCTTTTTCCATACAAATAAATGATTCTGGATATTTTGCTAAATAATCAATCTGTTCTGACCCTATATTTAGATTAAATCCCCAATCTTTGAAGAATGTAAATGCTTCAGTAATGTATGCTTTATTTATCCCGGAAGAGTAATTAGTGAATTGATTATCCACCAATCCAGATAGATTTTCGTTAAGATTCAAAACTTTTATATTTTTAGAACAATTAAAATCGAAATTTTTGAGGTCAACGAACTTCATCTCTGCCTGACCCGATTGTTTCGTAAATATTTTTTGATCTCCAACAATAGTAGGCGTTTCAAAAATCTTGAAATATATCCTTAGCTTAGTAATATCGTAAACAATACTCCATTTTGTCCCAACTCCCTGACTTACTGATTTCAATATTTCAAACGCATCGCTAACTATAGAATCATTTGAGGATTTTGTATTTTCTTGAATCTTATGAGCAGCTGTACTAAAATTGTATAGCGAACGGTCAGAATCTGTATTTTCCAAATTGTTATAGCATTCTAAAGACTTGCTATATGTACTATTTGCAAGAACTGGTATTGGAAGAGAATTTTGAATATTACTTACCATCTTACCCTCCAAAAACTCGATAGTTGCAACATTGCCAAATTTGTCACAAACAAGAAAATGATATTTTGAGCTAACATCAACAATCCTTAATAAGGAATCGCTATGAATAACTTCTTCAATGGTTGAATAATTATCTAACTGAAATTGGATCCATTGATTTGCACTAATTGCAAAACGGTCATCTTTGCGTGGATACAGAGTTTGTTCTAAGGTCATGTGTTCTACAACAAGTCCGGTTTCATTGATTCCGCCATAAGGCAAATCTCTTCCAATTTGGTTAAAAGTCATGCTGCCATATTTTGAAATCCATTCGATTGCCTTTTCTGTTGGGTCAACGAGAGCAGTCTTTTTTAAATTTCCGGGATTGGTCATTATCAAGCCTGAGCCGGTAATCCAATCAAGATTACGTCCGAAAACTATCCTGTCGCCCTTGTGAAGTACAAAAGTCGTACAGGGATAAACACTTAAAGATATTAGGCCTAATACGAAAACCGTGAATAAAGTAATTCTTGATATCATTTTCATTATAATAATTTTCAGCTTAAAACGACAATTAACATATTTGTTACACGCAATATCACCTCAAATAACTAAAATTTCCAGATAGCTCGTTTTTTACCGAACCACCCTGCGATGGTACATGTCATATTTTTGGCCGGCTTTTAATAGATAAAACTTCCAACTGCCTTCGGGTAGCGGACTTACCTCGCCCACTGCGTAATTCCAATCATCTTTATCGCGCACCTCATGGTAAAAAGTCCCATCGTAAACGGCCACGTAACTTTTGCCGATAACTTCAAACTGATTGTTGTGCGCAACGATGGCCGTGTTTTCGTCCAGCCCCAGACCAAGCATTCCCGGATGCGCATCCAGTATTTCAAAGATATCAAACTGCCGGTTCATGGCAAGCAAGTGCTGGTCGATGGCTGTGTTGGCAAAAAACCCAAAACCCTTTTCATGGTCGCCCATCATCACAGTATTGGTTTGGGTATCGCCACGCACCAGGTAACTGGCCAAAATACTTGCCCCGGCGGAACTGCCTCCAACAACCCCTCCCCTTTCGAGCAGTTTCGCTAGTTGGCCGAGCACCAATGTTCCTTCGTAAGCATCCACTAGCCGCCATTGTCGTCCGCCCAAAAACCACACACCCTGCGCAGCAATCAGCGGCTGAATAAATGTTTCGGTATTGGCCAAATTCCGATCGCGGGTATGCAAAAAGCTAAAGTTGGTAAAACCATAAGCCCTGAATCGCTTTTCCTGGTTCAACAAAAGTTGTTCGTTAGCCAAATCCTCATCAGTCCAGGCAGTACTTATTATTACCACGGGGGCATCGGAGCCACCGGCAAGATCCATAAACTTTTTAAAAACTGCCGTGTCGCTAAGATTGCCGCCTGCTGCAATCAAATAACCACTTTCAGTACAGGATGAATGTGCTTGCTCTGGATTGTCGGGCTGCGTATTTCCCTTACATCCCCACAAAAAAACCATGATTACACCAAGTAAAACACTATTAATACAGTTATTAAAAATCCTAATATTTAAATTTTTCATAATTTTGAATTTTATTTTGCAACAAATGTATGAAATCAAAAAAAAATCCTGCAATCAATTTGCAGGATTTTTTTTTAAACGATTTAAATCCAAACTAAAACAGCGAGAACTTCACATATTTTTTGGGGTTCAGGCGGATATCTTCCAAAAGCAAATTGAGCGATTCGGTAGATCTTTCGAGATGAATGTAAAGGCTGTCGTTGTTAAGGAGCTTGCCAATCGTCCCATCTTCGCTATTCAACTTCGCGATAATTTTGTTAAGGTTGCCGATGGCTTCCTGGGCATCGCGCATAGTTTGCGGAATATCCGCTACTGCCAACGAATCGCTGAGGGTAGCCATATTGCTGAATATCCGGTTGATATTTTCGTTGTTTTGCTCCAGGTTTTCCGAAATCAATTCCAGGTTTTTCAGTATTCCCTGTATTCGGGGCTGTCCATCGGTCAGTATATTATCCAGACGCGAGGTGGTGCTTTCGGCATGAGACAGCGTATTGCGAATACTTTTGATCGACTTGATAAGGTTGTCTCTGGTATCTTCATCGAACATCGATTGCACATCGGTCATCACCGAGTCGATAGAAGTAATCAAGGCCAATGCTTTGCGTTTCAAGGGTTCAACCTGCTCGTTGACCTGCGACATGAGGCTTTGCTCCATTTCAGAATACAAGGTATCGTAACTTTGGACGTATTGAGTAGAAGTGCCCAACTGGATTTCGATAGCCTTGCTACCCAAAAGATCCATACTGCGAATGATAGCCTTAGAATCGATGGGGATGTCCACTTCGTTGTGAAGGTAAATCTCGACAAGAATTTGTGAACTTGCCGGGATAAAATCCAAGCGCTGAACCTTGCCGATACTTAATCCGTTGATTAGAATTTTATTGTCGTTTTCCAGGCCGTCCACCCGGTCGTAAATGGCATACAAATATCTTTTGCTCGAAAAAATACTGGTACCCTTCAGCAGATTCATTCCCCAGATCAAGAGGGCTACTGCGCCAATAAAGACAAGACCCACTTTAAGTTCCTTTGATATTTTCACGTTGAATTATATTTTGATTAAAGGCAAAACTATATAATTTTTCAGTAAGGAGGCTCAAATGATTTTGAGAAACAGAAATTGTATTATCACTTCTCCATGCCCACTTTGTAGGCTTGTACTGCCTCAGCAATGGCTTTGGCGATTTTGTATTGATTATCTGGATTGAGCAGATATTTTTCTTCGGCAGGGTTGGATAAAAAGCCCGTTTCTACCAAGGCTCCGGGCATGGTGGTAAGATACAAAACTACAAAGCCTGCCTGCTTCACACCACGGTTGTACATGCCGGCAGTGCTTTTGAGCTTTTGCTGCACCAACTGCGAAAAAGCAATACTCTGATCCATGTTCACATGCTGCATCATGGTGAGCATAATGTAGTCCTCGTCCACATCGGGATTAAAACCATCGTAGCTGGCGGCAAAATTATCTTCCAGAAAAATGGCAGCATTTTCGGTTTTGGCCACTTCGAGGTTCTCAGCAGTTTTGTGTACGCCCATCACATAAGTTTCGGAACCAAAAAACTCAGGCTTTGAAATGGCGTTGCAATGGATGGAAATAAAAAGGTCGGCCTGGGCATCGTTGGCAATTTGTGCCCGCTGATGCAGCGGCACAAAGCGGTCGTTGGTGCGGGTATAAATTATCTCAAGCTCCGGCATTTGCTCCCCGATAAGCCTTCCGGTAAGCAAGGCCAGCTTTAAGGTAATGTCTTTTTCATGGGCAACGCTTCCCGAAGCACCCCGGTCGATGCCCCCGTGACCAGCATCAATCACCACTTTTTTCACTGTTGTGCCATTTTTCGATTGTTGTGCTGGAGCCTGAAGGAAAAATAAAAACAGAAAAAAAATAAAATAAGCCGATTTATTACGTTTCATTAACATTGTGGCAAAGATAGCTGGTTTTTTTAGGATAATAAATTACAACAAAGCAAAGATTATCAGCCACATTTTGATTTATTTTGCATGATGAATGATCAAATTTTTGAATTGAGAGGTACTAATTGATCTTGAAAAGTTTACCCAAAAAATACACTTTACAATCAAAATTCCTAGCGAAGGATTTTTCGTCCCCGCCTGCCTGTTGGTTTTCGATTATCCTGCCCTTGCTCCTATTGTTATCATCGTCAGTGCTTCTGGCGCAGGCCGACACCATTAGCCAAACCCCCGATTCGTTGCTTACCAATTATTATCAAAATCTTAACGACAGCCTAAATAGTACAATATTGCAGGATACGCTGGTGGAGGCTGATTCGACCGAAAAGAAAAAGTCAGGCTTTGGTTTGGAAGCCAGCGTAAAATACAAGTCGTTCGAGAAAATCCATTATGACATCCAAAACCGCAAGGTGTTTTTGTACGAAGATGCTGCCATCGAATACGACAATATTGAACTGGAGGCCGATTACATAGAAATCGATTTTTTGAACAATACCGTTTTTGCGAAGGGCGTACCCGACAGCACCGGGAAAATGGTTGGCGAACCGGTTTTTAAAGAATCGGGACAGAGTTACCGATCGAAGGAAATGAGTTATAATTTTGACACCAAAAAGGGGATTATCTCACACGTGATCACCAAAGATGGCGAGGGCTACCTGCACGGCGAAAAAATCAAAAAGATGCCCGATGGGCGTGTCAATGCCTGGCATGGCGGCTACACCACCTGCGATTTGGATCATCCACACTTTCAGTTCAAATTTACCCGTGCACAGGTTATCCCCGACAACAAAATAGTTTCGGGGCCGGCCTACATGGTTATCGAAGGCGTTCCCACGCCACTATTTCTGCCCTTTGGCCTTTTTCCCAACAAAGCAGGGCAACGCTCGGGCATCATTATCCCGGGCTTTGGCGAATCGGCCAGTCGTGGTTTTTTCCTGGAGCGGGGTGGCTATTACTGGGGCATCAACGACTATATGGATTTTACCATCACCGGCGACATTTACACCAGCGGAAGCTGGGCATTGCGCCCCACCTTTAGATATGCCAACCGATACAAATACAGCGGGAATTTTGATTTGAATTATGCGGTGAATTACCTGGGCGACAAAGACGACCCTGGCGTAGAAGCAAACAAGGATTTCTCGATACGATGGACCCACTCGCAAGACCCAAAGGCTCGACCCAACAGCCGCTTCTCGGCCAATGTTAATATCGTTTCATCGCAATTTAACCAATTCAACCTTACCAGCACCAATGCCTATCTATCCAATACTTTTCAGTCGAGTATCTCGTATCAAACCAACTTTAACAACTCCATGTTTTTGTCGATAAACGGAACCCACCAGCAAAACACCATCGATGGCTCGGTAAATATTTCGCTGCCTACGGTTACCTTTAACACTAAACAGTTTTACCCCTTCCGCAAACAAAAACAGGTAGGGCAGCCCAAGTGGTACGAAAACATCAACATGAAATACACCATGAATACCGACAACCGCATCAACACCCAGGATTCGCTGCTATTTAAGCCCGGCTGGGAAGATGATTTTAAGTTTGGTGTCAAACATGCCATCCCCATCAGCAGTTCTATAAAAATTTTAAAATTCTTCAACCTCACCAATTCTGTCAACTATTCCGAAAAGTGGTATCCCTACACCACACGTCAAAACTGGATAAACGATACCTTAATAACGGAAACAGATACTACGCTTGGCTATGTGCAAAAAGATACCCTGCGCAGGTTTACCGCAGCGCGCGAGTTTTCGTATTCGGCCTCTATGAGCACGCGCCTTTACGGGATGTATCAGCTTAAAAAAGGGCCGATAACTGCCGTGCGTCATGTGATGACACCCAGCGTTTCGTTTACGCTGCGTCCGGACTTTGGCTCCGACTACTGGGGCTATTGGGACGAGGTGCAGACAGACCAGGAAGGCGATACGAAACGCTACTCTATTTTCGAAAGCTCCTTGTACGGCGGCCCTCAGGATGGTCGCTCCGGAAGCATTGGCCTCTCGCTGGCCAACAATCTGGAGATGAAAGTACGCTCGAAACAAGACACCATCAACGGCACCAAAAAAGTGGTGCTCATCGATAATTTTAGCTTCAGCACTGCCTACGACATTGCCAAAGACTCGCTCAACTGGGCACCCCTTTCCATTAGCGGTCGAACCACCCTTTTCAAAAAACTCAATATCACTTATCGATCCTCCTGGAATCCTTACACTGTGGACTCGGCAGGTAAAACAATGAATCAGTATGAGTATGAAGTTAGTAAGAAATTATTCAGGATGGAAAACACCTCCTGGAATTTTAGTATAAGCTACAGGCTGAGTGCCAACGATTTGAAAAAAGACAAAAAGAAAACCGGAGGCGGAGCACCACCACCCGAAGATAATCAGGACATCCTCGAAAAATATACCGAGCAGGAGATCAACGATGTACTCGACAACCCTGATCAATACATCAACTGGAACAACGCCTGGAGCCTGTCGATAAACTACAGCTTAAACCTGGGCAATAATCCGGACTACATTAATTATGAGCGCATCGACAACAAGAAAACATCGGCTCATACCTTAGGCATCACCGGCGATATCAGCATCACACCCAAATGGAAGGTCAACTTTAGAACGGGCTATGATATTGTGGATTCAAAATTTACCTATACCTCCATCGACTTTTATCGTGATCTGCATTGCTGGGAAATGCACTTTAGCTGGATTCCCACGGGCAGCCGAAAAAGCTGGACCTTTGGCATTAACGTAAAAGCCTCGATCCTGAAAGATCTGAAATACGACAGGAAAAAGGATTTCAGGGATTCGTACCAGTAGAGAGGTAGAGACGCGATGCATCGCGTCTGCACATAACGCACACATAACAAATATTAAATATCGAATATCGAATAATGAAATCCTGACGATTAACAAACTGAATACCCGTACAGACGCGCAATTTGCGCGTCTCTGCGCATCCTTTTAGAAATAATTAACATTTAAAATTTACAAAAATGAAAAAGGTAATTTACACCGAAAAAGCACCAAACGCCGTTGGCCCTTACAGCCAGGCTATCGAACACAATGGCCACCTGTTTATCTCGGGCCAGATTCCCATCAATCCTGAAACCGGAAAAGTGGTGGAAGGCGGCATCGCTGAACAAAGCGAGCAAGTGATGAAAAACATCGCTGCCATATTAGAAAAAGCAGGCTACACCTTTGATGATGTGGTAAAATCGACCTGCCTGCTTAGCGACATGAATAACTTCGCCGCCATGAACGAGGTTTACGCAAAGTACTATCCCAGCAATCCGCCGGCACGCGCCGCTTATGGCGTGGTTAAACTGCCGCTTGGGGTTTTGGTGGAGATCGAAACCATTGCGATGAAGTAATAAAAAAGTCCCGGCCATTGTGCCGGGATTTTTTTTGTTTCAAAAAATGGCTCATAAAAAGTACCATTTCAATATTCTTATTATTTTTACCGTATCAAAATCCAAAAAGAATTGCCGGCACAGCAATAATGAGGTGATATCCATTTGCTGCCCGGATACACCAGGAATCTTATGAAATGATAATATGCTTAGTATCGATCCAAAAATCACCAAACCCTCAGATGATCTTCATCGCACCACAGCCATACTCAATGCCCTGCGTAGTGTAAACAAACTCTTATTTCACGAAAACGACACAGGCAAAATTATCCGCTCGGCCTGCAATATCCTGGTTGAAATGCACGGATACAACACCGTGTGGATTGCCCTTTTTGATAAGGATAAACTTATAGAGGATTTTGCCTCGGCCGGCTTCGATGACGACCTGTCGGCCTTAAAGCATATACTCTTAAAAGGTGACTTACCCAAATGCCTGAAACACACCCTGAACCATTCAAAGTTAAAGGTGGTTTGGTCGCCGACCGATGAATGTCCCGATTGCCCAGTAGCTGAAAAATATGCCGAATGGACTACTTTCGTTTGCCCGCTCAATCACAACAATAAACTTTTTGGAAGTATTTCGGCATCGGTACAACGGGAGTTTGCCGACAAGCCTGAAGAGCAGGAACTATTTACCGAGCTTGCACACGATATTGCCTTTACCCTGGATAAGCTCACGGTGGAAAAAAAGATGGATGAAACTGTGGAATTACTCAAAGATAAAACGGACAGCTATCAACATCTGGCCGGAGCCATGTTCGAGACTATGAGCATTATTAACAAAGATGGAAATATTTTATTTGCAAACACCAACAGTGCCGCCAACATGACCGGGCAGGCCAATCCACCCGACATAGCAGGACGCAACCTGAGGGAATTTCTCCCCAAAGAAAGCGCAAACACTTTTATCCAACAATACAAAAAAGTAATTGCAAGCAATGAAACCATAAAGCAAGAAGTGGACATGGAAACCATAAGCGGCCATAAATGGTTTATCAATACCCTGACACCCATTTTTTATCAGCAGAGCAAAGAGCGGGTGATCCTCTCCGTGTCCATGGAAATTACTGATCTTAGAAAATCGGAAATTGCCCTGAAAGAAAACGAAGAAAAATTCCGCTTCCTGGCCGAGTCCTCTTTCGAAGGGATTATCGTACACAAAAACGGAATAGTCCTCGATGTGAATGATGCCTTTGTAAAAATAACGGGTTATTCCAAACAGGAAGCCATCGGGCAGAACCTGCTGGATTATTTATCCTCAAAAACCGACATTGCCAAGGTTTTACTGAATATGGTAAAATTTAGAGCCACACCCTATACCGTAAGCGGGCAACGCAAAGATGGAAGCACCTTTGTAGCCGAGCTGGAAGGGAAAAACGTAAAACACCAGGGCAAAACTGTACGCATAGTTGCTCTAAGGGATGTTACCGAAAAGATACAAGCCACAAAAAAAATCACAAAAAGCCAGGAGCAACTCAAAAAAGCGCAAAGCATTGGAAAGATGGGCAACTGGAGTATTAACCTAAATACCGGCGAAATTTACGGATCTGATGAAACTAAACGGATATATGGCTTCAAAGTCGGCTCACCGCTTAACCTCGAAAGCATTCAACAATGTCACCTCCCACCACATCGCAACGCACTCACCGATGCCATCGAGAAGCTCAAAACAGGAGAAATTGATAAACATGACCTCACGTTTAAACTAAAAAATCAAACCAGTAATCAAATTATTGATGCACGAACCATATCAGAATATGATGCCGCAACCAACATTATAAGCGGTATAGTTCAGGACATTACCGATCGTAAAAAATCAGAAAACGAGCTAAGGGACAGCGAGGAAAAGTATCGAAAAACCAATGCTCTTTTCAGATTGATGAACGATACCATGCCCGACATGGTGTGGGCTAAAGACCTGGACTATAAGTATATTTTTGCTAACAAAGCCATTTGCCATAATCTGCTGCAGGCCAAAGACACCAGTGAGCCAATTGGCAAAACGGATTTGTTTTTTGCAAAGCGTGAACGCAACGCCCATCCCGAAAACCAACAATGGCACACCTTTGGCGAATTGTGCCAAAACACCGATGTTACGACCCTGAAAGAAATGAAAAAAATGCAGTTTGACGAGTATGGCAACGTAGGTGGGAAATTTCTGTTTTTGGATGTACACAAGGCTCCGCTTCTTGATGAAGATGGTAAACTGATAGGGATTGTAGGCTCCGCACGCGATGTTACCAAAAGAAAAGAAGCCGAGCAAAAACTCCTGAGCCAAAACACAGAACTTGTCGTAGCCAAAGAAAAAGCCGAAGAAAGCGATCGGCTTAAATCATCTTTTCTTACCAATATGAGCCACGAAATACGTACGCCCATGAATGGCATCCTGGGTTTTACAAGTCTGCTCAAAGAACCTGACCTCACCGGTGCCGAGCAGGAAAAATACATCCGGCTGATACAAAAAAGCGGCGACCGGATGCTTACCACGATCAACGACCTGATCGACATCGCAAAAATTGAATCAGGCCAGGAAGAAATTCGGCTTAGCTTAGTTGATGTTCATCAAACAGTAGTTGACCTCTACGATTTCTTTGTGCCCGAAGCAAAAGCCAAAGGCCTGGATCTGATTTTTGACCCCGATACCAAATACCAGGAACTTACACAAGTTAGCGACCCCGACAAGCTCAATTCGATAATGACGAACCTGATAAAGAATGCCATCAAGTTTACTAAGCAGGGTAGCATCAGATTTGGATTAAAAAAAACAGCGGATACGATTGAGCTTTTTGTTAAGGACAGCGGAATAGGCATACCACAAAACAGACAGAAAGCCGTTTTTGAACGCTTCGTGCAAGCCGACATCAGCGATTCGAGAGCCTTTGAAGGTTCGGGGCTGGGGCTGTCGATTACCAAATCTTATGTTGAAATGATGGGTGGAACCATAAGGCTGGAATCAGAGGAAGGCAAAGGAACTGCGTTTTACATCAGCCTTCCCGACCAAATAAAAAGCCTCGCCCCCACCCCACAATACGAAACCGAAGCTAAGAAGGAGGACATACCGCAAACGCGGAAGCTGAAAGTACTGATTGCCGAAGATGATGAAACCTCTATGTACTACCTGAAGCTGATTTTAAAAAAAATGGCCAACGATATTATAGCCGTCAACACTGGAATCGATGCGGTGGAGGCCTGCCGCAATAACCCCGATATTGATCTGGTATTGATGGATATAAAAATGCCACTGATGGGCGGCCTGGAAGCCACCGAAATGATCAGGGAATTTAATCAGGAAATCATCATCATCGCGCAAACAGCTTATGCACAGAGCAACGACAGCAAAATTGCCCTCGAAGCAGGATGCAACGATTATATTGCCAAGCCCATCGACAACGAATTGCTTCGCAAGATGATACATCAATGGGTGAAATAAAAAAATTAATTTTTTTTATCCCTATCTTTGCCTCCAAAATTTTAAACTATTAATTTGGTAACCCACTACCTATGCAAGCACCAAAAATTTATAAGCCAAAAAATAAAGTAAGAATCGTAACTGCCGCCTCTCTGTTCGATGGCCACGATGCCGCCATCAACGTGATGCGTCGTATCATCCAATCATCGGGAGCCGAAGTAATCCATCTGGGGCACGACCGCTCGGTTCAGGAAATTGTGGATTGTGCAATTCAGGAAGATGCACAGGCGGTAGCCATCACTTCCTACCAGGGTGGGCATATCGAGTATTTTAAATATATGTACGACCTTCTCCGTGAAAAAGGAGCCGGGCACATCAAAATATTTGGCGGCGGCGGCGGGGTTATCCTGCCCGAAGAAGCCAAAGAACTGCATGAGCACGGCATTGCACGCATTTACTCGCCCGACGATGGCCGCTCGATGGGCTTGCAGGGGATGATTAACGACCTGCTCGAAAAGTCGGACTACCCCACGGGTAAAGATATAGTACCCGATGTCGAAAAAATCCAAAACAAAGACATCGTCCACCTGGCACAGGTAATTTCGGCGGTCGAGAATTTCCCAAAACATACTACCGAATTCCTTAAAAACAATACCGCCAAATGTCAAAGTCAAATCCCGGTACTTGGGATTACCGGAACCGGTGGCTCGGGCAAGTCTTCGCTGGTGGATGAAATTGTACGCCGATTTTTGGACGACTTCCCCGAAAAAATGCTGGGCATTATCTCGGTCGATCCTTCCAAGCGCAAAACCGGTGGTGCTCTGCTGGGCGACCGCATCCGGATGAATAGCATCAACAGCCCACGCATTTATATGCGTTCGCTGGCCACACGCCAGGCCAACCTCTCCTTATCCAACTACGTAAAAGATACCGTATGCCTGCTCAAGATGGCCGGCTTCGATTTGATCATCCTCGAAACCTCGGGCATCGGGCAAAGCGATACCGAGATTGTGGATCACAGCGATGTGTCGATGTATGTGATGACCCCCGAATATGGCGCGGCCACACAGCTCGAAAAAATTGACATGCTCGATTTTGCCGACATTATTGCACTGAACAAATTCGACAAGCGTGGGTCACTGGATGCTTTGCGCGATGTAAAAAAACAATACCAGCGCAATCATCAGCTTTTCGATCAGACACCCGAGCAAATGCCGGTGTATGGCTCCATTGCTTCGCAGTTTAACGACCCGGGTACCAACGCCCTGTACAAGGCACTCATCGAAAAGATAGCCCAAAAAACCGGCATCGACTTCGCCTCCAAAATGGAGATCACCCACGAGATGTCAGAAAAGATATTCATTATCCCGCCAAAGCGGGTGCGCTACCTGTCGGAGATTTCGGATACAGTTCGCAATTACAACCAATGGTGCGATGAACAGGGCGTAGTAGCGCAAAAACTGTTTGCCCTGCACGAATCCATACAAATAGCAAAAAACGAAGGGCAAAACGATACGGCCGAATCCTTGCATAAATTATATACCAGCCAGGAACTTAACCTCGATCCGCGCAATAAGAAAATTATCAAAGAATGGGATACGAAGAAAAAAGCACTGCGCAAAAAAACCTTTTGCTATGAGGTGCGGGGTAAGGATATCTGCGTAGAAACGCACACGGAATCATTATCTCATCTTCAGATTCCAAAAATCACCCTGCCCAAATATACCGGCTGGGGCGATATCCTGAAATGGAATCTGCGCGAAAATGTACCCGGCGAATTTCCCTTTGCCGCCGGCGTGTTCCCTTTTAAGCGCGAGGGCGAAGATCCCACGCGGATGTTTGCCGGCGAAGGCGGCTCGGAACGCACCAACAAACGCTTCCATTACGTTTCGTACGGTATGCCCGCACGAAGACTATCGACGGCTTTTGATTCGGTAACCCTTTATGGCCGCAACCCCGACCGCCGCCCCGACATTTATGGCAAGGTGGGCAACTCGGGCGTTTCGATTTGCTGCCTCGATGATGCCAAAAAACTGTATTCAGGTTTTAATCTGGTAGATGCCAAAACCTCCGTGTCGATGACCATCAACGGACCGGCGCCAACAATGGTCGGCTTTTTTATGAATGCTGCCATCGACCAGCAATGCGAAATCTATATCAACGAAAATGGCCTGGAAAAAGAAGTCGAGAAGAAAATTGCTGACCTGTACAAAAAACATGGGACCAAACGCCCAGCTTACCAGGGCGACCTGCCCAAAGGCAACGATGGACTTGGTTTGATGTTGCTGGGCCTTACCGGCGACCAGGTTTTACCCGATGAAGTGTATCAAAAAATTAAAAAAGATACCATTGCCCGCGTGCGCGGAACCATCCAGGCCGACATCCTAAAAGAAGACCAGGCTCAAAATACCTGTATCTTCTCCACCGATTTCTCGCTCAAGGTAATGGGCGATGTGCAGGAATATTTTATCAATAACAAAGTAAGAAACTTTTACTCGGTGTCCATCTCGGGCTACCACATTGCCGAAGCCGGGGCAAACCCCATTTCACAATTGGCCTTTACCCTGGCCAACGGTTTCACTTACGTGGAATATTACGCCAGCCGTGGCATGGACATCAGCAAATTTGCGCCCAACCTGTCCTTCTTTTTCTCCAATGGCATCGACCCCGAATATTCGGTACTCGGGCGCGTTGCCCGACTTATCTGGGCCAAAGCCATGAAACTAAAATATGGTGCCGACGACCGCTCGCAAAAGTTAAAATATCATATCCAAACTTCGGGGCGCTCGCTTCATGCCCAGGAAATTGGTTTTAACGATATTCGCACCACGCTCCAGGCCTTATACGCCATATACGACAATTGCAATTCGCTGCACACCAATGCCTACGATGAAGCCATCACCACACCCACCGAAGAATCGGTGCGCCGTGCCATCGCCATACAAATGATTATAAACCACGAGCTGGGACTGGCCAAAAACCAAAATCCCCTCCAGGGGGCCTTCATCATCGAAGAACTAACCGACCTTGTGGAAGAAGCCGTGCTGCTGGAATTCGACCGGATTACCGAACGCGGCGGCGTACTGGGAGCCATGGAAACCATGTACCAGCGCAGCAAGATACAGGAAGAATCGCTGTACTACGAATCGATGAAACATAGCGGAAAGCTGCCCATCATGGGCGTTAACACCTTCCTCTCATCTGAGGGTTCACCCACGGTATTGCCAGGCGAAGTGATACGCGCCACCAAGGCCGAAAAAGAATATCAGATAGCCATGCTTGAAGGGCTGCACAAAACCTACAAAAAGGAAGCAGCTAAAAGTTTGGAAGCACTTGGCGAAACGGCTTTACATAATGGCAACATCTTCGAGAGCCTGATGGAAGCTGCTAAATATGCCTCGCTGGGGCAAATCACCGAAGCCCTGTTTGAGGTAGGCGGGCAGTATAGAAGGAATATGTAAGTTCAGCTAAAAACCTTAGTAGAAAAATAATTCCTCAAAAGAAAACCAAGCTTATTTTTACATCACGATAGAAATAAAGTTAGGGGGGGGGCGTTGTGGTCGTATTTTCTACTAAGGTTTTTTTTAATGCTAAGCCTGTCTGACTTGGCCAGGAAGGGTTTTCACGCTCTACAATGTCATTTCGATGCCGCAGTTGCGGCAGGAGAAATCTATTCCCAATTTATCCGATGATCCACATCAATGATATCTGAGGTGGAGTCTGTTAAATTTTTTCGAGCTGTAAAGTTTAAACCAAAAGCCCCGGCCAAGCACAGCCGGGGCTTTGTATTTAAAACCTACTGTTATTACCAAACTCCTGACTTATCGTAATTGCTTTGTCGCATTTAATACCCTTAGTGAAACTTAGAGACTTTGAGCCTTTGTGGCAAGGGAATATAGGATAGCCACAAAGACCCCAAGGCACTAAGAAACACTAAGTTATTCAGTATGAATTTTGCGACATGTAGATTTACGATAACATTGTTGTAAGTATTTGATTACAAACTTATGAGTCAAGAGGTCGATATTTATAAAAGCACAATCCTTTTGGTAAATGTTCCATTTGAACTTATCAAACGAACATTGTAAACTCCCTTTTCCACACCAGTGAGATCGAGATGATTTTCAATGGGAGAAATGGTTTTTTGCAGAATCACCTGTCCGCCGGCATCAAATATTTCTATGGTGGTAGATTCATCCAAACCATCAATCACAAATTTGCCGTGCGTTGGATTGGGGTAAATGTTTACGGATTTGGAAAGTTCGTTCGCTAAACCAGTTGTGCCCGAAACCGCATCTTTCACAACAGAAACTCCATTGCTCTCAAACTTACCCCCGTGGTTTGCCCATGACTCTTCAAAAGTGATTTGTAAAGTTTGCTCCTGCAAAGTTTGTGGGTTGACAACTGAAAAACTAATATGTTCCCCTTCAAAAAACCCATCTTTTCCAAAGGTGGTCTGGTCATCTCCATAAATGGTGAGTGCTGAGTTTCCTTTTATCGGAGTCATTCCACAAACCAATCCCTCCGAAGTTTTTGCTACTATCAGGTTTTCTTTATTAAAATTCAATTGCTCAAATGCATGTTCAGGAAAAACTATCAGATGCGATGAAGCCGTTTTTATGGGTTTGTCAAAACCGAAAATATTCGGGTATTCCCACGCTTTAACGTTTGAGGTGGCTTTTGTGGGGGCTTCCGGGAAGGTAATCTGATCTGCAGTTTCCATCAGCAAGTTGTAGGCTTTTCCACAATGAAGTACGCCGAGTGAGTTGATGTTATACTCAGGCCAGTAAACGCCGGTTCCGGCAATTTCCTTAATCAGAACCACATTATCTTTTACCGCTTTGCCATCAAAAAGTTCGGTCAGGCTTACATCATCCGGGCATATCACCGGCAATATCGACCATGAAGCCGGGACATCGCAGGATAGATTTGCCTCGGCATAACCTGTAATATTTAAAGTGGCACCTTCCTGCATTTTGATAAAGAAGGCATCGTGATGATCCCAGTTTGTCAGGGTAGCAATTCCTGCATTGGGCCAATACATTTGCTCATAATTATACACCAGCGTCATTTGGTTACCTATGGGGCCAAAAATGGTTTCAATGTCCGATTCTGACGGCATCAGGTAACTCGACAATCCTTGCCATCCCTCTGTAAGCGAAATATTGTGGCTGAGGATAGCGAGTGGGACAAGTTCAATTTCGATGAGGTTATTCATGTTCGGGAAAATGTATTGAGCTGTTAAAGTCAGCGTTTCATAACCATTAGCAGAAACCTGGATATCGTATTTTCCGGGTTCGATAAAATCAATAATACAATAACCCTCTTCTTCGGTGTAAGCAAACTGGCCGGTACCCATAATTTCTACTCGGGCACTTGCTATGCTTGCTTTTTGCAGATTATCAAAAACAAAAGCCTTTAAGCCGCCAAGCGCGGATTCGTTGGTAATATTTACCGTGTAATCTTCCACTTCGCCAAAGCTGTAATAATCGCAGGGATTTGTATTTTGGAGACTCCAAACGGCGCGGGCACGCAAGCGGTGAACACCCAGGGGAGCAAGATCAGGTATTTCGAGAACGGCTGAATAAGTTTCATTACCAATTTCCAACAGGAAATCAGCGAGCATTTTTTCAGTTTCCTCAAATTCGAAATTGTCGTTCAAATCAATCCAAACCGACACATACTGGTTTTCGTAATTGGACGATAGCTGGAGGGGATAGGGATAGCCTTGTGTAAGATCGGTGGACAGGGTCGTAAAATCGCCAAAGCCATTTGCACTGCATCCGGATTCTTCGTTTACAATATCCTGGAGAATAAAGGTATTGATGCCATCACCTTCGGCACAGCCATATTGATAGAGATTTTGGGTGCAATAACTTGGTGGTTCAGGAGTAAGCAGAATGGTAAGGAAGGTATTTTCTTCGGCTTTGATTTCCACGTTGTTGATTGTTTTTGAAAGATAGCCATCGGCATTAATTTTTACGGTATAAAATCCTGGCGGCACATCCACGATGTTGAATTCGCCATTTTCATCAGTTATCATGCTAAATGCAGTTCCTATGATTTCTGCCAGTGCATCCTGAATCGGGTTTTCGGACATGGCATCTTTTACAGTCCCCAAAAGTTTTCCGGGTTCTTCGGGTATTCCCGAAACCACAATATTATCGATGTTCCATTTCTCGATGCTCCACGAATCCTCGCCATGCGCTACAAAGCTTATCATAAAAATTTCGCCGGCAGCATATTCAGAGATGTCGATAGTTTCGCTGATAAAGTCGAAGGTTCCGGCCGAATTATCATAATTGGCCAGGGTGTAATAATCAGCATTTGGATAGACCAATCGTACCGAAAGTTGTTCTAAAGTTACCGGATCCCAATCTTCAAAAGCAATGTCGTAGCTAAGTTGCACCGTGCTGTGCGGAACTCCGTTGAGCTGGTAGCTGCGTAATTGTTCGGAGTAGTTATAAATCCGGGGAGTAAATTTAAATCCGGCCGAGGGTTCATCGTTTCCATTGTTGGCATCCACAAACCAATTTTCGGAAGTAGCTGTCCAGATATTGCTTTCAAAATCCCCGGAATCCCAATTTTCGGCAAAGGGCAATTCAAAGGGAGGGATGTATTCCCAATGGATGCGGTTGTAGGGATCATTCTCAAAATCCGAACCCGAAAAATCCCCTACGGCACCATCGAAAAACACTGTTCCGTTATCCACATTTTTAGTAACGTTATGCGCCATTCCCGTTGTATTGGGCAAAAAATACGCATCATGAATCACCAGATCAGCACCATTGTCGATGGTCATAGCTGTTCCTCCCGGTAAGCCATAAGCAAAATTGCAGTTATGGAAAGCTCCTTCGGGCCACACGTAGGCTCCGCTATGGATATTAATCCCTTCTAAATCCATGAAAATAAAAATGGTGTGAATGGCCGCAATTTCGCCACCCGGATTAATATCGAAGGAATAGTTGGCTTTTGAGGTTCCTTGATTTACGGAAACATAATCGGTGTCGTTTCCTTCTAAAACCAGAGTCCCGCCATAATTCACTTCCAGGGCATTTCCCAAAGTAATTTCACTGCCGGGCATAAAGTAGGCTATGCCTTCGTCCACAGTAAAAGTTCCATTTACTCCCAAAGAAACGCCTTCGTTGATGATAAAATAATCAGAAGGTTTGTCCACGATCAGGTTGTAAAAAACCTCATCATTTTCAAATTCATTATTATCAGCACCATCAAATATTACGGTACCCGTAAGTTCATCAAAATGAGAAGGTGTGAGATTGTTATTAAATTGTCCCTGAATACACAGTGTGCTCGGTGCTTCAAAATTTCCGCCATCAAGCGTAAAATCTCCATTAATATCCACATATCCGGTGGCTACCAAATTGGCAGCAATGGCCTTATTTTTCTTGCTGCTTTTATCCACAACTAAATTAAAAAGATTTGCACCTACAACCGAATGTAGCGAAGCATCCTCATTGTAGCCTATCATTTGTATGGTGCCTCCCGTTGGATTAAAATCATCATTATGAATATGTAAACTTCCGTTAATACGAATAATTCCGCCGGTAATATCTTCATCCAAAGTGTAAGTTGTAGAGTTATGAATTCGGATTCCGTAATCGTGAATATCAATCAAACCATCCGACATGGTAATGGAAGCATTATTGCTAAAAGGCCAAAAACCCATCCCGTTTCCACCATGAAGGTGCAACTCACCACCGCTTATTGCAAGATTTGCATTCATATCAAAATACTGCCCCGGATCCTGCCTGAAATCGGCTGTGCCCGAACTTACAGTTATAGAACCATAAAGCCCGGAATCCTCACAATCTAAAGCCAAAAAATATCCGCCATTTACACGCATGATGCCCTGTGTCCAATCATAATGTTGTACTCCGGTAGTATTTTCGCGGATGCGTAATTCGCCACTTGGCTTGTTGAGTTCCAGTTCCCAAAAAGCTCCGCCATACGAGGTTTGTGTGCCGCTTCCATTAAAAATTACGCGACTGCTTCCGTGGTTAAAACCCCAGGCTTCATCGTTCCAGTCGCCCTTGATATACACATCGTAGCCCAGGGTTTTAAAGTTTCCTTCGTTGATGGTGAGATCACCCCGAATTTCAATATCCGATGAAAGCCCCAGCCAATTAGTACAACTCGCGGTAAGGTCATTAAAATAACTTCCTGGCTCGCTGTTGATGCTAATGCCCCCCGTACCTGCATAATCGAAAATAGCCTGGCCATTCACAAAATGAAATTCACTGCCGGGATAGGCCAAAAACGAGCCTTCAAAAATGGTGTTGTACATAGCCCACTGGATAAATTCAGCACCATCATCAATAATAAATTGATTATAAATTTTGAGTGGCTCCATATCGGGGCAATTATCATAAGCCACCCAGGCACCGCTGGTTTTGCTTATGCGTAAGTTATTGAACCGACAATTTGCTGATTTAACATGGATGATGGAGTTTTGCGTTCCCCAAAATTTAACGGTACCGCTGTTTGGATTGGTGTAAGCACCTTCTTCAAAAGTCCAGTCGCCCTCTACCCACAGCATAGCATTATCAATAATATCAAGATTGCCATGGCTTAAAACCTCCACATCACCACCACAAAAAACATCCAGTGAAGGATTATCAACACTGATGGTTCCATCCAAACTTAAATCATCCTGAATAACGAGGTTATAATTTGTGAGTGTAAGATGCGCTCCCTGAAGGATGCGCAAACTCCCACAATGTGCTTCGGCCGTATATATATTTGGGTCGTTGCTGCGATTGGGAATGGCCACATCGCTGCCCCAGGGCGGAACAGTACCACCAACCCAGTTATCGCCATTGTGCCAGTTGCTGTTCTCGTTGCCGGTCCAAATATAAGCGTCATCTATTTTCAGGCTAAGTAAACCACTTCCCATTTTTTTTGCAAACATGCAAAAGCCATAATCATCTTCGGTTTCAATATTTACAATGTACGAATCCTCTTCTCCACCAACATTTTCAGAAATGTATTCGGCCTGCGAAATATCTTTGATGTAACTGCCATCCGCAGAACTCATAAATGCCATATCGATATCCAAATCTCCCGAAAGACGTTTCATCCTAAAAAAATACTGTCCGGGAGTGAGGTGAATATCATAAACCCGAACGATTTCATCATTTTGCCAATTAACCTGAACTGTTCCCCCGGACGTGAGCTCCAACTCATCGTTCCCACCTTCGTATTGGAGGTAGTTTGTTTTGGCGGAACTGTATGGTTTGTGTTTTACTCCGCGCAGTTGCGAAGCTAAATGGTTTCCATCGAGGGCAATAAAATTGGTGTAACGGCCATAGACGTATTCTTTGATGGGATCATCGTTAAAATCTTCTCCATCAAAAAGCTGCATTTGCCAATGATCGCCGAGGGTATCGGTGTGACTTGCTATGACTGACCAGGAAGAGTGAGGATGCTGATGTAAATAGAATTTAGAAACTCTTTCGTTTTCATACAGATGCCCATCGCTCATAGTGGCAATTGCCCCGCCTGCATTAATTTTGAAATTCCCCCACGAACCATCCGCACCAGCATAGTAAGGTTCCAATTCCGGATCGTACAAGTTGATGATTACCCGGCACTTTGTTGAATTTACTCCCGCAGGGATTTGCCAGTTATACAATCCGGTATTTGGGAAATCAAAAATCACAGGCAGAAAATTGTATCCACCATCCGTCGAGTATCTAATATCAACATAAGAATCTTCTACCTCATCGGCTTCCCAAAGTATTTCGGCCCAGTTGCCTTCGTTATATACTTCGCCCTGACCATTCCGGCTATATCGCGGATCGCCATAAGGCGAAATTAGTTTCACGTGCGCTCCTTTGCCTCCGCCCTTTTTTGCCCGCACGGTCATGTCGATGCTCCATCGGCTTACATAAACTAAATGCTCGGGAGGGTCGTGGGTGTAATGAGTTATGGCAACATCGCTGGAATTGTTGTAGCCAACACCGGTGGTTGAATGTCCCGGAATACTTACTATTAGTGGCCTTCCGTCATCAATATCATTTTTTGTTCGTGTCCACAAAAAAGTAAAATAATCTTCGATATCAAAATTGTATCCCCGTTGACTATTGGCAACATGCTGCATTCCATTATCCAAATCGTAGCTCGAAGTGTTTCCGGTTAAAGTATCCGTATGCATGGCTATGGCCAGATCCTTTTGCAGGTTTGAAACATTGTAATCGGTTTGGTTTTCCAATGAATCCCACCGCTGGTAATGCCAGTTTACAAAGCAGGAATATTTGTAATCGGTGATGGCTGAACGGTTGTCGTACCAGGCAAAAAGCATGGCTGCGGCGGTGGGGCTGCACCCATAGCTCCAATCGTAAAAAGGCATGTACTGATGATCGGGGATGTATTTATCGGCCTTGTTCGACACTACAAATCCATTTTGGTATTTTGCCCAGAGTTTATCAAAATCTCCGGTTTCGCAAAAATATCCCGATTCATTTTTTTTGTTCTCAAATTCAGTTTGGGATTTGATGCCCCCCGTAGGCGAAGTGCAGATGTATTTGATTTCTTTACCATCACTGATTTCCTGCCAGGTATTAAAATGGTTCAAATAGTAAATCTTTCCCGCCACCGATTCACCATCCGAAAATGCTTTGCTTGAAAGTTTAGCAAATTTCGTATGCAGCGCAAATTCTGCCGAAAGGCATTTGGAGTATTCCAGCATAACCGGCATGTTATTTCGTGCGGCAATCAGAATCCTACCGTAATTATCACCACCCCATTGCAAGTAGCGATCTGCGCAATCTTCGTTATGCCTGCAATCACTAATTATTTTTTCCCTTTCGGGAAAGGGTACTCCGATGGAATAGTTAAATCGCCAGGCTATGATCTTATCATCCTGGCCATAATACGGAATAGGCTCGGCCGGAAAGCATTCGCCCCAGAGGGCTTCAGCATTTCGGTTGGCAATTTTTGTGATTTCGCTGAGTGGGATTTGCTCGTAATTCTGCGCGAGTGCCACAACACTCAAAATCATGGCTAAGGCAAAAGTTGTAAAGGTTTTCATAGCATTTAGATATTCGTTAATTAAAAATTATCTTCAAATCCGGCAGAGACGCGCAATTTGCGCGTCTCTACAACTTGGGTATTTTATACCAAAAAAAGTATTGTTGCAATTACGCAGAGCCAACAAATTGATGTTAACTGAAATTCTAATTTCAAACTTACCTCACCAAGCGATATCCTGATAAAAAGGATTACCAACAATGCGAAAATTCCGGCCACCCATTTAAAGTGATTTGGGTGTAAGGCTGCGCTACCAAAAATGATGATTAGGCCACAAATACCGGAAATAATAGTAAGGTGTGTTTGCATGATGCAAAACTAAAACGGGAGAGAAAAAAACACTGGGACGATAGCGACAAGTGCATGGAGAATACGGTAAGGGTGCTATTTTTCGTAGTTTATGCAAATATTAAATGATTAAACTCATCCGTTAATACAGCACTATTGTGCAAATCCAATTGTTATCGCCTAGTAAAAAAGACAAAACATGCGGAGATTAGCCTTAATAATCTGGGCATTATTTGCGGAGAATAAAAATTATGCGGAGAATAAATTGGCGGGCGAAGTACAAATTATGAATTAAAGGAAATACCAGACGGTAACAAAGTACAAAAATAACCGGACTTACTATTCTTTGTCGTTATTTGCCAAAAACTCGGCGGGCGACATTCCAAAGTGTTTTTTAAAGAGTTTGGAGAAATATCCGGGGTCGGAGAATCCAAATTCGTAGGCTGTTTCCGAAATATTGCCCTTGTGTTTTTTTAGATAATCGGCAGCTAAATTTAATTTTACCATGTAGATAAAATTGGTGGGTGTGGTATCGAGTTCTTCACGCGTAATGCGTTGCAATTTGCGTAGCGAAACACAAAGATGTTGAGCCAGTTTTTCGGAGCTTAGGTTTTCATTATAATTTTCGCTGATGAATGCTGCAGCCTTTTTTAGGAGACCTGCATTATCGTTAGTTTCGATGGATGAACCGATTTCCTGTTTTTCAAGAAAAATAACTTTTGAAGTTTCTATTTCAGTCCGTAAAGGCAAACGCCTCAATTTTCGCATCCTAAGCAAAAGCAGGCTTATGATTAGGATAGTCGTCAAAAATACGAGGGTATAAAACTTGAACCATCGGCGCATTTTATCGCCTGAAAGTTTATCAAAAAAGTCAGGCTCTCCAACGAGTTCAGCCTCAATCCAGGTTTCGGGGTAACCAAAATCGCAATAGCCCGACCAGTTGAAAGGCCAGTACCGCTTGGCTTTTTCCTGATATGAATCCACGCCATCCAGGTTGTAATCGTTGTCGTTGTTGCAAAGATCCAGACGCAGTTTCATGCCTGTTTCGGCAGTCAGGCCAATGGCGGCAAAAGGAATCATTACTTCCACAACAAAACCCTTGTCGGGGATTGTATCATTTAAGGTTCCTGAATAACTAGTCTTGTATTGAAAATAAATATTCTGGCCACTTTTTTTTGGAGTTACCATCGTATCGCTGGCAAGCAATTCGCGGTCGCCCCTAAAAACCAGATTCAATCCCGAAATGTCGATCATAAACTGATAATCGTTGATGTCCATTTTATCCTTGCTGTCATTTTTACTGTCGATATAAATTTCGATACCATCGTTCAGATGCAAATCGGGATATTTGCCTTCGATGCTATTTTGCGCCCACAGGTGGCTGTCGTTTACAAGGAAAGCAAAATATAGATTGCTAAGATTCCAGCAAACTCTGACATCAACACTATTCCGGGATTGTGGCAGAAAAACACCTGTATAATCATAACTTTCATCGTAAAAGGCCATAAGCTGATGGCCGGGAGTATTGTTTAGTTTTTGGTTGGTATCCGAAAAGTGGTATTGAAAATACTGATTCCAGTCGTCAAGATTTCCATCAATTAGGATGTCGGAAGAATTGTAGGGGATCTGAATATTTTTTAAGCCCGCATTTTGTGAAAACAAAAAGCTCTGAAAAAGTAACAAAGAGATGATAAAAATAGATTTCATCAAAAAATGCGCTCAAATTTTTGTGGAGGGCAAAATTAAAATAATTTCAAAAACACATAGAATTGTTACGTTTAGCTTGTTGCTTGCAAAAAAATTATATTTTTGAAAATTGATTTGTTGTCTAATAATTAGCTAAAACACGATAAGCTATGCTAACCAGAAAAATCCTTGTAATTTACCCTCAGGTAAACGACACCAAAATTGGTGTTTTTCAAAACAACAGTTGGGTCTTTTTCAAAACCATAAAACTGGACAAGGCCCTTGCCCAAAGTAATGAGGAAGTGCTTGAGCAGGAAGGATCGCGTACCGATCAAATCCTGCACGAGCTGAAAGAAAACGATATCAAGCTCAGCGAAATAGAAATTGTAATTGGTCGTGGCGGGCTGGTGAAACCCATCAAATCGGGGATTTACGAAATAAACGAAGCCCTGAAAAACGATCTGCGCCAGGAAAGCAAAATGCACGAGACCAATCTGGGCGGCCTCATCGCCGACCGCATTGCCTCGATGATACCGCAAGCACGTGCCTTCCTGTCCGACCCGGTAGTGGTGGACGAAATGGATGCGCTGGCCAAAGTATCAGGCCACCCAATGTTTGAGCGCAAGTCGATTTTCCACGCCCTGAACCACAAATTTGCCGGACGCAACTATGCCAATTCCATCAACAGGCAATACAACGAGCTCAACCTCATCATTGCCCACGTGGGCGAAGGTGGCATCTCGGTGGGTGCCCATAGTAAGGGAAAAGTTGTAGATGTAAATCAGGCCTACGATGGCGATGGCCCTTTTTCGTACACCCGCGCCGGAAATATCCCTTATGGCGACCTGATCGATGTTTGCTTTAGCGGCAAATACCAGCGGTCGGATTTGCGCAAAATGTTGGTTCACGAAGGCGGGCTGATGGCGCACCTTGGCACCAACAACATCAACCTTATCGAAAGCATGATAAAAGAAGGCAACGAAAAAGCCGCCTTTATTCTCAAAGCTATGGCTTATCAATTGGCCAAAGAAATAGGTTCCATGTATGTGGTACTCGAAAATCCTATCGAAGCCATTATCCTTAGCGGCAATATCTTCCAATCCAAGTTCTTTACCGAGGAAGTTAAAAGGAGAATTTTAAAACTGGGCAATGTAATTATTTCGCCCTTTGTTTCGGATATGGATGCCCTGGCCGATAGTGCCATGATGATAATCAAAGATGAGGCGGAGATTTTGGAGTATAAATGAAAAGGGTAATTTTTTGTAATTCGTAGTCATGATGGTCATTGATAGTCATTAGTTGTCATTGATAGTCATTGATGGTCATTTGTAGTCATTGATGGTCATTTGTAGTCATTTGTGGTCATTGATGGTCATATGCAGTCATTGATGGTCATTTGTAGTCATTGATAGTCATTTGTAGTCATTGATAGTCATTAGTTGTCAGTGCAAAACAACTTTAAAAGATAGGAAGTCAAAATGAAATTAGAAGAATTTAATGTCTACCAAATGGCCATGAAGGTTGGTGAAGATGTATGGAATATTGTAATAAAATGGGACTTTTTCGCTAAAGATACGGTGGGAAAACAATTTGTAAGGGCCATCGATTCAGTTGCTGCCAACCTGAGTGAAGGTTATGGCAGATACCATTTCAAAGAAGTCAAACATTTTAGTTATTATTCAAGAGGCTCACTATACGAATCAAAAACCTGGCTCACCAAAGCTAAAAACAGAAACCTCATTAATACTGAGGATTTTGAAAGCATGATACAAACATTGGATTCTATTGGGATTAAATTAAATAACTATATCAATTCAATTGGCAAAATCCCACAATGACTACCAATTACGCGCGAAGCGCAAATGACTATCAATGACACGCGAAGCGCAAATGCCGAAAAACCAGAAATCTTTGATTTCAATGTTTTTCGAGCATCCTCGAAAATTTACGAAAATTGAAAATTTTCTAATTTTCGGGTTTACGTCCGAGCATTAGCGAGGATAAATGACACGCGAAGCATACAAAACTTGTAAAAATTAACTTCATAAAAAAATGTCACACTGGTTAGAAGAAGCGGAACGCGAAGAACAGCGAAAAAAAGAACGCCCCTCACGCGAAAGTGCCAAGATACAAGACAAGATATTTAGTATCAGGGAAAATTACGAAGTCAATAAAGAGCCTTACGAAAATTTTATCGCCTACTTTTTCGATCTCTGCACCCGAGCCAACAGCCTGCCCCACGAAAAAAAACTGCCCTGGGTTCAGATTGATTTCAAACTAAAAGAATCAAAACTCGAAAATCATCTTTACTATGCCGCCACCTCCGAGAGCATAGAAAAAGTTGTGAAAACCCGGTCGTTTCCTTTTTTCAAACGGCAACATTATAAACATGTAAGATCTATTCATTTTAATGTTTCCAAAAAAATGGACTTTGCCGAAATAGAGGTGCGCGATGACTTCCTGGCCAAAACCCGCCTTAGCCCGGATGATGAAGAAAAGAAAGATATTTTCGATGATGGTTTTAAGCGCGTTAAAGTTGTCTTTGAAGATCAGATCAAAAACCTTAATAAAGACCTTGCCATGATTGTCCTCGATTGGCTTGCCTTTAAAACGGAGGTGTCTGAACTGCCTTTTGGCGAAGAACAATTTAAGTATGATAAATTGCGCAAGAACTAAAAAATCCCCATCACGATCCGAAATCATGATGGGGATATTTTTATTTACAAAAAGATTTTATCAATCCCTGCCCGACAAACTTTTTGGAATTCGTCCGTTGCGAATGGATTCCGACCTGAGTTTTCTCCCCACGATTTTCTCCACTATTTTCCCAATCTCCAAAATACGGTCGATGTCCAGATTGGTCTCTATGCCCATCTCATCCATCATCACCACCATATCTTCGGTCGAGACCAAACCCACATCGCTGGGATCTTTGTAGTAATAAGCTCCGGTTCCGGGCACCGGCACACCACTTACAAAATTGGCCGGCTGGCCACCCAGTCCGCCCATGGTCGATTCGTAATTGGTAATTCCTGCCTGCAATGCTGCCAGAACATTGGCCAAGCCCCAACCGCGCGTGGTATGGAAATGCGCAATTTGCTTGTGTGGATTATCAACATTTTCGAGTAACTCGCTGAAATATTTGTAAACCCTGTCGGGCGAGGCCGAGCCATCGTGGTCGGCGTGTTCAACATCGGTGGCTCCAATGTCGAACCAGCGTTTGGTAAACTCGATGGCCTTGCTCATTTCGGTCGGCCCTTCGATGGGACAACCCCAAATTGTGCTCACCGTGCCATTAACCGCCAAGCCGGCATCGCGCGCTTTTTTCACCCATTCCTCGCTCATCTTCCAGTACTCGTCGATGCTAAGTCCTGAGTTTTTTTTCTGATGCGATTCGCTGGTCGAGACCATAAGCAAAATCCGATCGGGCCCATAGCCTTCTTTGCGGGCATCGATGGCGCGCTGCACCGACCGCTCGCGGATGGTAATAGCCGTAAGCATGGCTTCGTCCAAAAGATGTTTTACCCGCTTGCTTTTTCTAATTTTTTTAAACAGTTCATCGGCATCCTTAAATTGGGGCATGCCCTTGGGGTTTCCGAAGTTACTCACTTCGATGTGCTTAAAGCCGGCAAGCAAAAGCTCTTCGGCCAGCCATAGCTTGGCATCGGTAGGAATAAATATTTCCTCGTGCTGGAAACCGTCTCTAACGGTAATATCGCCAATTGTTACTTTTTTTGGATATTTCATAAGTTAGTATTTTGATGAATTATTTCAATACACAAACATAGTCATTTTTTGATATTCGTTAATCTACTATCTTTGCAACGATCAGAAATAATTATAAAAATATGAAAACTCTATTAATAAGTCCTAAAAGTGAACATGATTATCAATTTCTGAGCGAACTTCTAAATAAATTAGGTTATGATTCCCAAGTTGTATTGGATGAGAATATGGAAGATTTGGGTTTGCTCAAAGCAATGGTAGAAGAGAGAAAAGGTGACTATGTGCCTGAGGAAGACATAATGAAATCGTTAGGTCGCTATGAAGATTAAATATGAAAGATCTTTTTACAGGGACATTGAGAAAATAAGAGATCCGAAAATCAAATCTAAAATTGTTGAAATCATTGTTACTATTAAAAATTCAACATCTATAACTGATATTTCAAATGTCATTAAATTAAAAGGCCACTATTCTGCCTTCAGAATTAAAATCAGAAACTATCGTATTGGTTTCTTCCTGGAAAGTGATGTGGTAATATTTAGTCGTTGCCTTGACAGAAAAGATATTTACAAATATTTCCCATAAAAATCTCACCTACAAAAACCCCTTAAACTGCTCCAACGATTCGGGGTTTTTCAAAGCATCGCGATTCAGCACATCCTGGCCATGAATGATTTTTTTTACCGCCACTTCCACTTTTTTGCCATTGAGCGTGTAAGGAATATCCGTAACCTGCTTAATAATTGCCGGCACATGGCGCGGGCTGCATCCCTTGCGAATATTGGTTTTTATTTTTTTGATCAAATCCTCATTCAAAACAAAACCTGCATTCAGTTGCACAAAAAGCACCACACGCTCATCGCCGTGATATTGCTGACCCACAATCACCGAATCGGCAATTTCTTCCATATTTTCGACCACATTGTAAATTTCTGCTGTGCCAATCCGCACGCCACCAGGATTTAAGGTAGCATCGGAGCGGCCATACATGGTTATTCCGCCATGATCGCTGATTACGATATAGTCGCCGTGGTGCCAGATATTATCGTAAACCTCAAAATAAGCCTTGTGATATTTTGCGCCATTGGCATCATTCCAAAAATAAACCGGCATGGACGGAAAGGCGGTTTTACAAACCAGTTCTCCCTTGTCGTTGCGTATCGATTTTCCCATCTCATCCCAGCAGTCGATGTCCATGCCCAGGCCAGCGCATTGAATCTCGCCCTTGTAAACCGGCAAAATGGGATTGCCCAACATAAAGCAAGAAACGATATCTGTACCTCCGGCAATCGACGAAAGCTGCACATCCTTTTTCCAATCGCGATAAACATAGTCAAAACTTTCGTTGGTCAAAGGCGAACCGGTGCTGGTGATGAGTTTTAGCTTTGGGAAATCTGAAATTTCCTTAGGTTTCACCCCGGCTTCTTCAAGCGAGGCAATGTATTTCGCACTTGTACCGAAAATCGTAACATCAAGTTCATCGGCCATTTTGAGCAGGGCATCGGGTGCAGGATAAAATGGGTTGCCATCGAAAAGCACCAGCGTTGAACCCACCGCAAGGCTGCTCACCACCCAGTTCCACATCATCCAGCCGCAGGTGGTAAAATAAAAAATAGTATCGTCCTCGGTAAGATCGCAATGCAGTCGCAGTTCTTTTAAATGCTGAATGAGCGTGCCTCCGGCAGAATGAACAATACTTTTGGGCAAACCGGTGGTGCCTGATGAGTACATGATGTAAAGCGGGTGGTCGAAGGGCAACTGTTCAAAGGTGAGGAGGTCAGCCTCAGGATTGCCAAAATCTTCCCAGGCAATAGCTTTCTCGATACCTGAAACATCACGTTTTCCCGTAAAATTGATGAGTACCACTTTTTCCACCGAAGGCAAATGTTCGAGAATACCTTTGAGCTTTTCCTGCGAATCGAACTGCTTGCCATTGTAAAAATATCCGTCCGCCGAAAACACGACTTTAGGCTCGATTTGCGAAAAGCGATTCAACACGCCTTTTATCCCAAAGTCGGGCGATGAGGACGACCAGATAGCCCCAATGGAAGCCGCCGCCAGCATAGCGATGATGGTTTCGGGGATATTGGGCATAAAGGCCGCCACGCGATCGCCTTTAACAAGACCCTGCGCTTTCAAACCATCGGCAATGCGCTTTACCTCGTGATACAGCTCATTGCGCGACAATCTTCGGTCAGCCCCATTTTCACCTCTAAAAATCAAAGCTGCTTTCTCGCCGCGATGCTGCAAGAGGTTTTCAGCAAAGTTTAATCTCGCTCCCGAAAACCATTTAGCTCCAGGCATTTTGTGCGCATTGTCAACAAGCGCATTATGTTTTTCGGAATGGAGAATATTGGTGTAATCCCAAAACTCACCCCAAAACTCAGCCGGATTTTCTACACTCCATATGTGTAAGTTAGGATAGTCTGCCTGCGGCAAATGATGTTTTTTATCTATCAGATGTAAAAACTCAAACATCTGCGATTGTGCCAATTTTTCAGGATTGGGTTTCCAAAGGATATTGTCCATTTTAATTTTCCTTTAATGTTTTGTTCTGAGCTTATCTTCGTCCCAATTCCTGGGATTATTTCGGATATAGTTTTTAATATTCAAATATTCCCGATGGTATCGGATAATACGATCATGATAATTGATTTGCCAAAGGCGATTTTTTCGGTTGAATTTCGCAATAGGCAAATGGTGCAAATCAATATAATCATCAATTTTGGTAGTAGTTGCAGATTTGAAGCCAGCCATAAATGAGGAAATAGATTTTGGTTGACAATGGAGGGACGGTGCGTGGGAGGGTTGCGCGTGGGGGAATTGCGCGTGGGGGGACGCTAGAGACGCACGGCCGTGCGTCTGTACATTCCCATTTTCATCATTCCCATTTTCATCATTCCCATTTTCATCATTCCCGATTTCCATCCAAATTTCATTTTCAATTTCATCCACATTATTATCCCAAATTACATCATCATCAGCATTCAAATTATCATCCTCTGGATGCTTAATAATGAGAATGGCATGCAAATGATTGGGCATGATGGTAAATTCGTCAAGAAATAATTCCTTTCGTATTTCAAATGATTTGTGCCATTCATCATTTACGATTTTGCCAAAATCGGAGAAGATCATTTTGCCATTTTCAATTTTTCCCAAAAGGCATTTCATGTATAATATGACCGGGGTTACAAAATAATATCCATTCCGGGAATAATCCCACCCGGGCATTCGGTTTGATTCTTTTCGATATTTATTATTGAATTTATCCATTCGCAGAAAACCGGTTTTACAGACACACGTCCGTGTGTCCGTACATTCACATCAGATACACGTCCGTGTATCTCTACATTCCCATCAGACACACGTCCGTGTGTCTCTACAATCCCATCAGACACACGTCCGTGTGTCTCTACATTCCTAACTTTTAAATCCCTTTTCCTTGTGCATCCCATCGCAAAAGGGTTTGTTCATTGAATGGCCACAACGGCACAAATAACTTGGGTTGGTAACGCGGATTTCGTTGCCCTTGGCATCCACCATTTTAAAATCGCCCTTTATTATAATTGGACCATTATCCAACACGGTACATTCGGTACTATTTTTCTTATCTTCCATAATTTGAAATTTTTAAAATTTATTAATAAAAATATCCTAAAGTTCATCTAACCATTTGCATAGCAGGGTGGTGGCAAGCACCAGCTTTGGACACTGTTCTTTCAAAAAAGTGTCGGTGATCTCTTTGCTGCCATTCAATGTTTTTGCTGCATCCAGTGCTTCCTTGCCATTAAAATCGACATAAGCCATGCGCACCGTAAGTTCCTCAGGCTGGCGGCCAAAGTCGCGACCGGACAGCATAGCCACGCCGGTATCAACGAGCAGGCGGTCGCAAAGTTCAACGGAGGTAAAAATATCCCGCTGCTTTAGTTTTTCGCGGTAGTACTCGAAACTTGGGAAAAGATAGAATCCACCCTCAGGATCGGCGACTTGCACAAAGGCTTTGCGCATTTTTTTTACCATAAACATACCTATGCCGTGCAATATTTTTCGCGACAAACGGAGGTATTCATCTATTTCCGCACTGCCTTCAAAAGCTGTGATTGCTGCAAACTGAATTGGCGCAGAGGTGGCAGTGTAAGTTTCGCTGGCTACCGAAGCCATGGCATCGAGGATGCCGCGCAAAGATGGCGGAAAGGTAAAAGTTCCCAGCCTCCAGCCGCCGGCACCACACCATTTGCTAAGCCCGCTGCTGATAATGGTTCCCTCGGGATAAAACCGGGAAATGGAAACATGCTGACCCTTGTGATGGAGCAACCCGTATATTTCATCGGAAATAAGAATGACCCGGTGCTTGCGGGCTACCTGGGCTATCTCTTTTAGCTTAGGCAAAGTGTAGGTAGAGCCGGTGGGATTGTTGGGATAATTGAGAATGACAATGCGGGGTCGATCGGGATCCGCACGGCAAATGATGTCGAGCTTTTCGGGCGTGAGCATCCATTTGTCTTTCTCGTAGGTAGGAACCCAGGTTACCGGTCGCCCGATAACCTGCGCCTGCGGAGAATACGAAACCCAACTTGGCGTGGGAATTACCAAGTCGCCGTAATACACCATTTGCAGCAAAAAGATGAGTTCTTTCGAGCCGGGACCGATCAGTACATCTTCGGCGGTACATTCCAGGCCATGCGCTTTGCGATTAAACTTTGCAATAGCTTCGCGCAAGGGATAAAGCCCACGCACAGGCAGATAATCTTTTTGAAAAGCATTGGCGCGCAGCGATTCAACCACCGATTCGGGAACCGGAAAGGGCGACTGCCCCAAGCCCAGCTTCATAACCTGCTTACCGGCTTTGATAAGGCTATTACTCTTTTCGTTGATGGCCAGCGTGGCCGAAGTTTGTAGGTTTCGTACATTAAGATTAAGGCTAACCGGCAACTTACCGTTATTTCGTTTCCCCATGACTTTTAGTTTTGATTAATACACTTACAAGCCAAGATGGCGTGAAATGACCAGTCTTTGAATTTCGGAAGTACCCTCGCCAATTTGTAGCAGGCGCTGGTCGCGATAGATGCGCTCGACATCATAATCTTTCATCAGGCCGTAGCCACCGTGGATTTGCACTGCCTCATCGGCTACCTCTTTGGCTATTTCCGAGCAATAAAGCTTGGCCATGGCAGCTTCTTTTTCAAAAGGCTGTTTGTTGTCTTTGAGCCAGCAGGCGCGGTACAAAAACCAGCGGGCATGTTCGATTTTGGTAGCCATATCGGCCAGCTTGAAAGCGTTGATCTGGAATTTGGAAATCGGTTTGCCAAACTGATGCCGCTCCTGGGCATATTGCATGGCCAGGTCGAAAGCTCCCTGCGCGGCACCCAAGCCCATAGCTGCAATCGAAAGTCGCCCGTTGTCGAGCGTTGAGAGCATTATTTTAGATCCTTTGCCCACTTCGCCCAGCAAGTTTTCTTTGGGCACACGGCAATCGTCAAAATACAATTCGGCGGTATCGGATGCCCGCCACATCATTTTGCCATGCATCGAAACGCGCTTAAATCCGGGGGTATCTTTTTCGACAATAAAAGTGGTAAACTCTTTCTTGCCATTTTCGTGGGTTTTGGTAACGGTTTGCACGGCCGAGCCTACCGAAATATCCACCGAGCCATTGGTAATAAAAATCTTGGATCCGTTAATCACCCACTCGTTGCCATCGGGTACGGCGGTAGTTTTGGTTCCCCGCGAGTCGCTGCCGGCATTAGGCTCGGTGAGGCCGAAGCCCCAGAGTGCTTCGCCGGTGCAAAGCTGCGGCAGGTACTTCATCTTTTGTTCTTCGGTACCATAATAATACAAAGGCCCGATGCCGAGCGAATTGTGCGCGGCGAGGGTTGCGCCCTGGCTGCCATCCACGCGCGAGATTTCCTCGACGGCAATAATGTAGGCCAGGGTGTCCATGCCTTGTCCGCCATACTTTTCGGGCAGGTACATGCCAAACAATCCCAGCTCGCCCATTTTGCGGGTAAGGTCAGTTGAGAATTCAGCTTTCTCGTCCAGGTCTTTAGCCACAGGACGGATTTCGCGTTCGGCAAAGTCGCGTACGGCTTCGCGAATCATTTTTTGGTCATCAGTAAGTTCAAAGTTCATATTTTGTTAGTTAATGGTAAGTCGTTCCCTTCGACAAGCTCAGGGTAAAAATTGTTAATCGTTATCTGTTGATCGTTATCCGTTGAGCAAAGCGAAATCCTCGCCGAAGGCGGGATTAATCGTTATCTATTAATCGTTATCCGCTAATAGTCCCGAATCAGCGAGGGTAGAGACGCGCTAATAGCGCGTCTGTACGAATCATCCGTTTGTAATCGGTATCTGATAATAATCCAGAAAATGAAATTGCAGAGACGCGCTATTAGCGCGTCTGTACAAATCATCCGCTTGTTTCGGATTAATCGTCGTCTGTTATTTAATAATAATTTCATCAGCCCATTATCCATCTGTGTCAGAGAATGCAGATTGAGGCCTGATTTTTCTGATTCTTGAAAATATTTCATTTTTAATTTCCTTTTCTTCTTCAATATCAAAATCATTTTGCAATCCTAACCAAAATTTTGCTGAGTTACCAAAATAGGAGCCTAATCGTAAAGCTGTATCTGCGGTAATCCTGCGTTTACCCTTTAGTATCTGAGATATGCGTGTCTGAGGGATGGCGGTATCCTTCGCAAGCCGATATGCTGTAATCTTTAGTGGATTTAGGAACTCCTCATGTAGAATCTCACCCGGGTGTATGTTTGCTAATTTATCCATACCAAATTCATATTTTAAAACATTGTTCAACCTTGCGTATGATTAAGAACTTACTTTCGGCAATCATTTTTTAAACTTTTTTTATCAGCTCAAAAATTAAAATCGATCAATGATAAAAACTCATCATCTGTTATAGCTTCCAATTTTCATAAATCAATTTCTTTCAGGATATTGAAGTGTTTGTCGTTTGATACAATATACTTTGCTCCGGCTGATATCGCACAATCAACAAATTTAATATCGTCATAATCCGCTGAAATTAAATCCCATTCTAATTGTATTTCGTTCTTAGGTGCTCATTTTTAATTTCCTCGATTTTTTGCTCATTCTAACCCTGATTATCATAAAACTCATCCATTTTTCGAGTAGTCTGTTGAGCAAAATATTCCGCAAGGAAGACCTTAATTTCAAGAATCTGGATTTCCGATAAATTGTAATTGAACAACTTAAGGATTTCCATTTACAGATTTGTTAATTTTCCAATTGTTTCCATTTTAGTTCGATTTATTAGCATCCAAAAATAACAATTTTGTTTCAAGCCAAACAGCGATTCCCTGAAGCAGATGGTGCGGCAGGGATTGGAGCGGCATCCCGGCGAAGCGGCGGCGATATTTTTGCCAGCGGGCAGCGGCTGACGAAGGAAGCCCCTGTACCGCCTGCAAAAATACAGCCGCTGCGAGACGGATAGAGCGGAAAGCCCGCCCGGCCGCCCAAATAATAAATATCAACATTTTACACTGAACTGGTTTCGATAAGCAATCCACAGTCGAAAAGTAACTTCTAACTATTAACGATTAATGCCGCCCTTTGGGCGAGCCCAGGATTTAAAAATCCCGGATTTACAACATCCTCGAAAAATTACGAAAATTGAAAATTTTCTATTTTACGGGACTTCTAACTTTTAATGCCGGGCAAAGCCCGAGCATCCTCGAAAAATTACGAAAATCATAGATTTTCTATTTTTCGGGACTTCTAACTTTCAACTCTCCTCATTCTCCATCACGAGCACAGGCTTGCTGCCGTCCACCATTTTGCCGGCTTTTACATTTACCTTTTCAATCCTGCCATCTTTGGGAGCTACGATGTTGTTTTCCATTTTCATGGCTTCCACAATCAGGAGTACCGCGCCTTTTTTCACCTCATCGCCGGGTTTCACATTTATCTTGACCACCTTGCCGGGCATGGGCGTAAATATCAGGCCATCGCCGCCGCCGTCGGGGCTGTCGATGCCGGTGTAAACATCTTCCCGGATTAACAAATCCTCGCGGTGGATGTTGAAAATATGGCCGTTGACGCTCACAAAAGCATTTCCAAGACAGTCGTGCGAAATGTCGGCCCGGAAAATTCCCTCCTTAGCTTTCACGGTAATTTTGTTGCTGCTCAGGTGGGGTATCTCCACCAGATAAGTCATTTGCCCAATGATTACTTTGGCCAAACCGGCGCGTTCGGGATAAACCAAGACATGGTAATCCTGTTTATCCATTTTTAGTTTAAACTCGGTAAGATCGCGCCAATAGCCGATTTGCTGCCAAACGTTTGCAGTTGGCACGCCTTCTTTGTATTTGAGATAATAAAGTGCGTAGGCCGCCAGCGGCGCATCATACACGATGTAACCGCGCTTTTCTTCTGATTTATGCACCAGATCCTCCAGGTGGTCATCGCAGAATTTGGTGGAGATGGTGTTGCGGATATAGTTTTCTTCCTGCAAGAGTTCGATCAAAAAGCGCACATTGGTTTTGATACCGTGGATGATGTAATCTTTCAGCACCTCGATCATTTTTTTGCGCGCATGCTCACGGTCGTCTTCCCACACAATCACTTTGGAAATCATGGGATCGTAGAAGCTGTGAATGGTCGCCGCCCGGTTGGTGCAGGCATCTATGCGCACGCGATGGCTTTCGGGCTCGCGGTAAAAGATCATTTGCCCGGGCGAGGGCAGGAAATTATTGGCCGGATCTTCGGCATAAACCCGACACTCGATGGCGTGGCCACTTTGGCGGATATCGCTCTGCGCAAAACTTAGCGGGTTTCCGGCTGCCACCAAAATTTGCTCTTGTACCAGGTCGATGCCCGTTACCATTTCGGTAACCGGATGTTCGACCTGGATGCGGGTGTTCATCTCGAGGAAATAAAAGTCGAGGTTTTTATCCACCAGAAATTCGATGGTGCCAGCGTTGGAATAGTTAATGGCCTTGGTAATTTTTACGGCAGCCTCGCCCATTTTTTGGCGCAGCTCATCATTCAAAGTTGGCGAAGGCGATTCTTCAATTATCTTTTGGTAGCGACGCTGGATAGAGCATTCGCGCTCGAAGAGATGCACCGCGTTGCCATGCTTGTCGCCCATCACCTGTATTTCGATGTGGCGGGGTTCTTCCACATATTTTTCCACAAACACAGTTCCATCGCCAAAGTACGACTTTGCTTCGCGCTGTGTGGTTTCGATAATTTCGGGAAGTTCTTTCAAGTCGTGAACGATGCGCATGCCCTTGCCCCCACCACCTGCGGCAGCCTTGACTAAAATCGGTAAGGGGATTTTCCCGGCTTCGGCAATAAGCTGCTCCGTATTTCCGGTAACGCCCTGCGTGGTAGGAACCTTGAGTGCCTTGACAAATTCGCGACTTTCGATTTTGTTACCCATCAACTTGATGGCTCGCGTGTCAGGACCAATAAAAACAATCCCTGCTTTTTCGCAGGCCTCCACCAGAGTGGGGTTCTCGCTTAGGAAGCCATAGCCCGGATGGATGGCATCGGCACCGGTTTCGCGGGCGATGTCCATAATTTTTCCCACGTTAAGGTAGGTATCGGCCAGTTCCTGCTCGCCCAGGCAGTAGGCTTCATCGGCGAAGCTCACGTGCCACGAATCTTTATCCACCTCAGCATACACGGCCACGGTGCGGATATTGAGTGCTTTGGCCGCCCGCATCACGCGGATGGCGATTTCGCCCCGGTTGGCGATAAGGATTTTGTCGAAGAGAATGGTGCGTTTGTTCATGGGGAGTATCGGTGTTTGTTAATTGTTATCTGTTTCATAGCGGCAATTTTAGAGACGCGCAAATTGCGCGTCTGTACGTATCTTGCGTAAGATTTATTGTTATTCGTTAATTGTTAATTGTCGCGCTTTCGTGCTTTATCTTATTAATAAATTCCAATTTCTTCAATTTTCACAGAAACCACTGGTAATTCGATTCCAATTGCTGATGAAGATTCTTCACCATATTTCCACCTTCTAATTCCCCACTTGCTCTGTTCAGTATCAAAATTGATTGTACTTGTCTTTCCATTCAATCCTTTGTCTTTGACAATTAATACTAGCGTTTTGTTTTTAATTCTTTCATCCAACAATCATGTAGTTTTCCCCATTTAGCATTTGAATTCCCTAAACGATCTGCTTGTCTGGGATGACAAAGAGGGATTACATTATAAACTTTGTTATTAATTTTAATATCGTGCTGTTTTCCATAAGTAGCTTCTGTTTCACCAAATTGAGCCAACCTGGAAAATCGTTTGTCATAAAACCGCAAAAAACAATTAATCGGTAAATCTCCCAATAATACTAAATTCTCAGTTTTTGAATCTTCAAGTTCTTCCAATATTTCATCTCGTCTTTTTTGAAGATTCAATTCTGCTTTGTCAATGTCTGGAATGGTAGCTTTAGAAAGTCCAAACTTCCCAATAATACGCTCTGAATAATGTTTATCTATTGCATTTCTCTGTTTTTCATTAACTCGTGATTCCGGGAGCAAGTCGCATAGCCAGGCTGTTTTTCTATCAAATCCGAGTGGTTCTAAAAACAAAGAGTCAAGTGCCCTTCCCGAAGGTCCGTTAAGCATTTTATTGGTGGGTATTGTCAATTGTCCTAATTGCTCTGGAATCTATATTCTCGAAATTATTTCTTCGGCATTTTTTCCAGTCCAGAATATTTCGGGTTCGCTTGCAACAGCCAAAGCTGAAACTTTTTGCTTCCCATTTTTATCAACCCAGCGAGCATGAACGGCACTTGCATAAACTCCCAAAACAAAAACCTTTTTCGGGCTTCTATCTTTTTGCTCGACTTTTTTAAGTTTCTGTCCAAATGGGAAATAGAAATATTTTGTCATGCTATTTTTGTTTTTTTACAATAAACATTAACCAATAACTATTAACAATTACCTTCTTCACACCCACCCGGGTTTTCGTTTATTCAAAAATGCCGCCATCCCTTCCTGGCCTTCTTCTGAGGCGCGGATTTCGGCAATCATTTTCGCGGTGTAGGTGATGGCTTCTTCCATGGTGAGCTTGTTCGAGATTTCGTAAATCAGGTTTTTGCACTGGGTCATGGCCTTGGGGCCGCTGGTGCGCAAAAGTGCAATTACCGATTCCAAATGAGCTTCAAGTTCTGCAGCAGGCAGCGATTTATTCACCAGCCGGCGATGCTCCGCTTCGGTGCCCTTGAAACGTTTGCCTGTAAGCATCAATTCCTTCGAGCCATACTCCCCCACCCTTTTGGTAACGTAGGGCGAGATACAGGCCGGCACAATCCCAATCTTGACTTCGCTCAGCGAAAAGGTGGTATCGCTGTCAGCATAGGCAAAATCGCAGGCAGCCAGCAAACCATTTGCTCCACCGATGGCCGCTCCATGAACCACGGCAATGGTGGGTTTGACGCAGGTGTAAATTGCATAAAAGCATTTGGAGAGGTTGAGACTCTCGACATAATTCTGCTCGAAAGTGTAACCGGCCACGCCGCCCATCCAGTGGAGGTCGGCACCGGCACAAAATGATTTGCCACGTCCGCGCAGCACCACCATGCGGATATTTTCCATGGTGTTGACCTCGGTAAAAATGTCGAGCACCTCGGCAATCATCACCTCGTTGAAGGCATTGTGAATGTTCGGGCGGTTGAGCCACACAGTGCCCACATCGCCGCTTACCTCAAATTGAATGGTTTGGTATTGTTTCATATTTATGTTAATCGTTATTTACTTTGAGCAAACAATAATACAAATTTCCTTTCAATTTAGAAATTTATTTACCAATCCCAAAATTATACTGTATATTTGCCCACTATGTGGGAAGATTTACAGGTAATTCGTATGATTGGGCAAGATTTGCCTGATTCACATCAAAGGCAGCTAATGCTAATCACCGGAGCCAGACAAACCGGAAAAACAACCCTTGTAAAACAGCATTACAATAAACTGCCCTACTATAACCTTGATGCTATCGAGTTTAGAGATCAGCTTTCGAATATCACTACATTTAGATGGGCTAATGAAATTGGTGCTGCAGTGTTTGATGAAATTCAAAAAGAACCAGCCTTATTTGATAAGATTAAATTTGCCTTTGATGAGAGAGACCTTAATTTTTCTGTACTTACCGGTTCATCTCAGATATTGCTGCTAAAAAAAGTGCGGGAGACTCTTGCAGGAAGAATAGTGTTGTATGAATTATTCCCTTTTATGTTGGGGGAGCTGGCAGATCCCAAAGGTGAAAAACGGGATTCGTTTCTCCTATCGCAATTAGTTTCAGAGGGAAAAATAGATAATATTTTGAATGAACTGAATTCGGTTCTAATAGGCCAGCAATGGGATGTGGCAAAACGAGCAGAAGAATGGCTATATACCTGGGGTGGGATGGCTCCATTGATTCACATAGCAGATCCGAAGTACCGAAAGTACTGGCTGAAAGATTATACGACCGCGTATCTGGAGCGTGACCTTACCGACCTGGCAAATTTAAGTGATTTAAAACCGTTCAGGAAGTTTCAGCAAATGGCGGCATTAAGGGCATCTAATTTAATCTCATTTACTGAATTGTCAAAGGATACGGGGATAGGCACTGAAACCTCACGGCGTTATTTAGAATATCTCCGAATTTCATATCAGGCATTTTTGCTACAGCCATACCATAAAAACCTTACCAGTAGTTTAGTAAAGACACCAAAGTTATTTTGGCTCGATAACGGCCTGCTTCGACACTTATCAGGACTTGGATTTGACATTGATAGTGGCCAATTATACGAAAATCACGTAGCGGCTGAATTAATGAAATTCATAAGAACGAAGAGACTGGATGTCAATTTAACTTTTTATCGTACCCGGTCGGGAATGGAAATTGATTTTATTTTGGAAACTCATAAAGGCATCATTGGTATAGAAGTAAAAAACCGTGAGACTGTATCAAAGTCTGACTTTACAAATTTAAAACGCCTGTCGGAGGCTGCTGAGAATGAATGGCTTGGTGGCATTGTTATTTACAGGGGTAATCAAATTCAGCAATTTGACAAAGGTCTATGGGCAATTCCGTCGTGTAGATTTTTCAGTTCTTCCTGATAAAAAGAGCATCTCCTTACCTTGTTACATTTATTTTACCGGCATCCAGCATCCGGCCTTGTGATTTCACATTGTAAATATAAAGTCCGGCAGGATAAGCTGAGGTATTGATTTGCAATGCTTCATTCGTGTAAATCATTTCATCCATAACTTTCCCATCCATCGCCAGTATCAGAATTTGAAATTCGGCTATGCCTGTATTTTTTTCTATCTCGATAGTAAAATAATCCCTGGCAGGATTGGGAAAAACTCTAGCGCGGTTGGGCTGAATAAAAGGCCGCTCCTCGGTGGAAGTCCAGATAAGCCATTGGTCGAACAAAACCTGGAGCGAGTCGATAGGCTCAATGCCATAAGGAGTTGATGGTACCAGCAGATCGCACCAGTATTCGCCCGGCTGGGCATCTGCCTCGGCTACGCGCACAAAGGCCGAGAGTGAGGAAGTGCCCTCGTTGAGACAGCGCGTGTCGGCACCCGGCACATTGGCTCCTTGCAGGGCAGCCATCAGCTTTTCGGCCAGCGTACCCCCGGTATTCAAGAAACGCACTTCCATCGAATCCAAAATTTGCTGACCCAGCAGGATGTTGCCCTGGATAGCATAGTTGGGACCGGTGATGTGATTTTTGTAATTGGAGCAGTTGTTACCGGTAAAAGCGGCACTGCGCGGATGGCCGTCTTCATCCATATCCACGATGCCGTATTGCCGCACCGCCGGATTGTTTTGCTCATCATTAGCCACCAGCCAGTCGATAATTTCCTGCGGCGACATGCCTACAACCATGCGGTTGTGGGCATTTTGCTGATTGGAGGGTCGCCACAAAGCCTGGGTGTGGATGCCGCCCCTGCCAAGGATGATGTCGTTGATAATAAGCACCCCGGTGGGGATGGCGTTTTCGTCGATGCAGGAGGCTCCGGCACCGCCAATCTCGCCGGTGATGGTATCGATGGCGATGATGGAAAAAGTGTCCTGGGAGAAGGTGGTGATCGTAATGAATGCAAAGAGAATTGTGAGTATTTGTTTCATGTGTATTTGTTTTTCGGGATTTAGAGACGCACGGCCGTGCGTCTGTACATTCCCAATTATTTATTCCGTGTGTCTGTATGTTGTTCTTTATCCGTTAATAGTTCCCCTCGACAAGCTCAGGGTAAAATTTGTTAATCGTTGCAAAGCAAATCCTGCAGAGTCGCGCAAATTGCGCGTCTGTACGAATCATTCGTTGGCTTAATTGTTCCCTTCGGCAAGCTCAGGGTAAAATATGTTATTCGTTCATTTTAATTTTTTAATCCTTGCAATGCAGAGATTACAGAGACTTACATCCCGTAGTAAACATTATTCAATCACCATTCTCAAATTCTTTCCTAATCCTGCCTCAATTATTTTTCTAAAAGTCGACAATTCTATATCTGTTTTTTCATTCTCAAGTCTCGAAATGTAAAAACGCGATGTGCCACTTTTCAGAGCAAGTTGTTCTTGAGTTAAACCCTCTTTCAACCTTGCACTCCGTATTAAACCTCCAACCATAAATGAATGTTTACTCTCTACTGGTTGGCTATTTTGGTACAGATAATATGGGTCTATTTCGTAAGGGAATTGATCTTCTTTACCATCTTCGTTCAGCAACAGAACGGCTAAATTATCCCATGAAAGCGTATGATTTCTCAATTTTACTTTTTGAAATTCCTTTTGCGCTAATAGCGGGTATTCAATATCTGTTGGTGTCAATTTCCATTCTTTTAAAATTGAATTGAAATCTATTAGTTTTGACTCCCCATTATTAAACATGCAAGAAATTTTAAAGCCATCAATTCTCTCAATTTTTATAATCCTCGGTGTTTTTAGTTTTCTTCTCATAATCTTGGATTTAAACGCTTAAAGTTTTTTAACAGCAATTCTTTTTGCAATTCAGCCCATTTAATTACTTTTTTTCTTTGCGATGCCGGGATATATCCAATGTAGGTTTCCAAAGTCTCGATAACAATTAATTCCTCATACTCTGCGAACAAAACATGAAAATGAGGTGGTGGATGCTCTCTGGCATAAATATCAACCTTAATCGAATCAATAATTTTTATAGTGGGCATTTTAGTTATTAAAAATATTGCCTAATTAGACAACAAAGATAGCGTAATTTTTATAAATTCTCAAATATTCTTGTAAAATTATTTCACTACGTACTTACCCTCAATGATCATCCATTAACTGTGAACAATTAACTATTAACCACTCTCCCTACATCCTGAACACCCCAAATTTGCTGTCTTCAAATTTCTTGTTCAGGGAGGCGGCGATACCCATGGCCAGAATTTTCCGGGTGTCCACCGGATCGATGATGCCATCGTCCCAGATGCGTGCGGTAGAATAATAGGCCGAACCTTCTTCTTCGTATTTTTCAAGGATTTCCTGGCGCATGGCTTCGCGCACTTTATCATCCAACTCCTCACCCCTGGCACGCAGTTGGTCTTCTTTAACCTGAATTAAAACACCTGCGGCTTGTTCGCCACCCATCACCGAGATTTTGGAATTAGGCCACATCAGCAGCAGTCGCGGATCGTAGGCGCGGCCTGCCATGGCATAATTTCCGGCACCAAAGGATCCGCCAAAAACTACCGAAAACTTGGGAACATTGGCATTGGCTGTGGCATGAACGAATTTAGCACCATCGCGGGCAATACCGCGACGCTCGTATTCCTTGCCTACGATAAAACCGGTAATATTTTGCAGATAGATGATGGGCACTTTTCGGAAGGCGCAGAGCTCGATAAAGTGCGCTCCCTTGAGCGAGGACTCCGAAAACAGCACACCATTGTTGGCAATAATCCCCACCGGAAAACCCATAATATTGGCAAAGCCGGTAACGAGCGTTGGGGCATAGCGGGCCTTAAATTCGTGAAAGCGGCTGCCATCCACCATGCGTGCGATGATTTCTTTGGAATCGACGGCTTTGCGTAGGTCTATCGGGGCAATGCCATACAATTCCTCGGGGTCGTACCACGGCTCTTCGATGGGCGACATATTCAATATCTGCTTCTCTTTTTTCCCGAAGGTCTGAAAAATGTTGCGACAAATCTGCACAGCGTGGCGGTCGTTTTCGGCCAGATGATCGGCCACGCCCGAAATAGCGGTATGCACATCGGCACCACCCAATTCTTCGGCGGTAACTTCTTCGCCGGTAGCTGCTTTTACCAAGGGAGGCCCGCCAATAAAAATCGTTCCCTGTTTTTTTACAATGATGGTTTCATCGCTCATGGCCGGCACATAAGCTCCTCCGGCCGTACACGATCCCATAACAATGGCTATTTGCGGCACGCCCAAAGCCGAGAGTTTTGATTGGTTGTAAAAGAAACGACCAAAGTCATAGCGGTCGGCAAAAACTTTGGATTGCTCCGGTAAAAAGATGCCGCCCGAATCGACCATGTAAACGCAGGGCAGATGATTTTCGATGGCAATCTCCTGGGCACGGACATGTTTCTTGATGGTTTCCGCCACATAAGTTCCGCCCTTCACGGTGGCATCGTTGGCTACGATCATGGTTTCGCGACCATGAATTACACCGATGCCCGTAACAATACCTGCCGAAGGAAACTGATCGTTGTGCGTACCCCATGCCGCCAATGATGAAAGCTCGAGAAAAGGTGTATTAGGATCGATAAGCAAATCGATACGCTCGCGCGCCAGCAGCTTACCGCGTTTCTTGTGCCGCTCGACCGAGGCCGGAGAACCGCCTTGCCGCACCTGGCGTATTCGTTGGCGGTAGGTTTTCAGGATTTCCTGATACTTGCGTTTGTTGTCGAGAAATTCCGGGGAATTGGGGTCGATTTTACTTTCGATTCTGTACAAGGTGTGAAGGTTTAAAATGTTTTATCAAAAAATAAATTGATACAATTATTTGATAGATCGTGCTATTGCACGAGGTAAAAATAGAAAGATTGACCAATACGACAAAAACGCAGTGTGTTTTTAACAAAAATTAAAGGCTACACATTATAAAAATGAACAACAAAAACCCTAACATTTCAGGGAGTTCATTAAACTCAAGATCAAACAACAATTCCATCACCACCATCATAAGTACATATATTGATGGTTTATTAATAAAAACTATTTTTGTGGCCTGTTTTAATAATACTAACAATGCGAAAAATCTATCTTACACTATTAACCTCAGCCACCAGCCTGGCTTTTCTAATTCTTTTCAGTTCCTTTTATCCAATAAATACTGATTTGGACAATGAGCGCGATAACACACCTGGCACAGTAACGTTTCAGTTTAAAACCCAAAGCCAGGGCGGCTCGTATGCCCCCAGGCATGTGCTGGCCGTATGGATGGAAAAGGATGGCGAATTTGTAAAAACCCGCAAGGCGATGGCCAATCAGCGCAAGCAATATTTGTACACCTGGAGAGCAGCATCCAACTACAACGTGGTAGATGCTATTACCGGATCCACGCTCAATTCCCATCAAACCCACACCATCGAATGGGATTGTACCGATCTGGATGGCAACGTTGTGGAAGATGGTCTTTACACGCTTTTTGTGGAGTTTACCGAAAAACATGCTCAGGGACCACTTTTCAGCATCGAGTTTGAAAAGGGAAGCGAAGCTATTATCCTTAGCCCACCCGATGAATCCTACTTCAAAAACATGGAATTTACCTTCCAGCCCGAGGTAGTTTTGGTGGCCGACTTTACGGTAAACGCCCAGGAAAGCTGTACCGATGAAGTACTAACCTTTACGGATATGTCAACAGGTGCCAGCGCTTGGAACTGGGATTTTGGTGCTGATGCCAATCCGGCCACCGCTAGTACCCAGGGCCCTCACGAAGTAAGCTATTCCACAGCAGGGAACAAAACCGTAGCACTTACCATCAATCAGAGCATCACCAATACAAAGCCTGACTTTATCAATGTTTTACCCGATGCCTTCGCCAATTTTGAATGGATTGTTGAGGGTCGTACCCTCACCTTCACCAATTTGTCAACCAATGCGGTTTCTTACGAATGGGGTTTTGGTGATGGAAGTACAAGCAGCGAAACAAATCCTGTACATACCTACGCCGAAGATGGCACCTATGATGTGTTATTAGTTGCAAACAGCGAGTTTTGCGAAAGCAGTGCGTATTTACAAGAAATTATTATCAATACAGTAGGCCTTTCTGAATCGGGAAGCAATCCCTTATCCGAAATATTCCCCAATCCTGGTAATGGACAATTTTATTTCACACCCAAAACTACCATGCAGAATGTATCGCTTACAATATTTAATATTGAGGGTAGCGTAATCTACACTACTGCTTTGGGCAATCTTACTGCTCATGTTCCGGTGATGTCAGGAAAAGAAAATCTGCAAAGTGGTGTTTATTTTATCCAAATCACCAGTGCTGGCGAAAAATGGCAAAAGAAACTTTTCGTAAAATAATATTCGAGCCGGGATTTTTTTCAAAGGCTATTGTTCTGTTTGGTTTTCTGATCGCACTATGCCCGCTTTGGCTTATTGCACAGGATAAAAATGCCCACCTCGGTTTTCGATCCGGCGCATCATTTCCACTTTTCGGTTACCGTGCTCAAAATTTGGAAGATGGAAGTTTTGCACAAGCGGGATTTTTGGTTTCAGCGGAAGGCGTATATTATTTTACTAATCACCTGGGAGCAGGCCTCACAGGCTCGCTTACGTTGCACCCTGTTGATGTGGTAGCACTGGCAAGAGCAAGAGTGAACAAATATCCTTTTCTTAGCGATCTTACTGTCCGTTCGGAACCTTACACCATAATAAGTATTATGCCGGCATTTTTTTACAAATACAATTTGGGAGAAAAATGGACTTTTTCGGCTAAGATAGCTGCGGGCGTATTGTACTCCAAGACTCCTTATCAGCTTTACAAACCGGATTATTATTTATTGCCCGATACCTGGGAAAAAAAAACCTCGGCACAAGACTGGAAATTTTCGTGGCAGCCGGGCTTAGCAATCAATTATCAATTAGTGCCCTGTATCGACCTTGTTTTGAATACCGGATTTATGTATCGAAAAATGGAATTCAATTTTAATACTACAACGGGCACACGCACCGATGAAAAAGAGATGAGTATGATCGAGCTGTCTTTGGGTTTTGATATTAAGATAATTTAACAAAGAAACCGTTTATCCAAACATACTTATCTTCTCGAGTATCTTAATATTGGGAATTTCGATACGATCGTTGGTACTAATAATGGTGCCATCATCTTTAAAATCTTTCAAAATCCTAATTACACTTTCTTTGGAGAGATTGGTCATTTCGGCCAAATCCTGCCTTGAGAGTGTAAGCCTAAACTTTGGTGATTCATATATTTCCTTGCTCAAATAAAGTAGCGCATCGGCAACACGACCAGGCATTTGCTTCTGCGTAAGGTCAGAAAATCGCCCGAAATTATAAATCGCCATTCGGTTGATATGTTCGATAAATTTCTCTGCAAAATCAGGATTTGTACGGATGGCCTGCCTAAATTTATCCTGCTGAATAAAACAAACCGTGCATTCCTCAAGCGCTGCTGCGGAATAATAATTACGGCCATCGAGAAAAACTCCGGGGCCGCCAAACATTTGGGTAGGTTTGATGAGTTTCAAAATTAAATTGCGCCCGTTGTTCCCTTCGAGATATATTTTGGCCAGGCCACTGGTGAGCATTAAAATGTGGGATGATGCCGAGCCTTGCTTAAAAATCATCTCCCCCTTGTGGTAGGAAGTTTCGAACCTGTCCTGATTTATTGCGGCCAACTGATCTTCATTGAGCAAGCTAAACAAAGCAGACTTTTTGTTGCAATCGTTGCAGTGCTTGCAAAATGCTGATTTTTTAAATTCTATCATCGATTGATTTTAATTCTAAATGAGGCGCAAAAATAATCATTTAACTATTAAAAAACAGGGCTTTGAGCAATCATATTGATCTATGTCAATATTTGCATGATAAATTCCCGAAAAACAACGGATAATGTCCACCCCAATTTTTGCTGATGTTAAGTGTTTAACAGTACTTTTGAAAACAATTTAAAACACTTTCACTAATCAAATACTACACACATGAAAAGATTTAAACTCACACAAGTATTTATGCTTATGATTCTTGCTTTGGCCGTGGCCGCTGGATGTACAAAAGAAGGCCCAGCAGGCCCTGCAGGAAGCGATGGAACTAGCGGAACCAATGGAGCCAATGGTACCGATGGAAAAGACGGCGTAGCTGGTAATGCTTCGTGCATACAGTGCCACACCCTCGAATACATGGGCCAAATTGAAGAACAATATGCCGAATCAGGCCACTCTGCTGGATTGTATGTGGGATATGCAGGCAGTCGCAACGACTGTGCTATGTGCCATAGCCACGAAGGATTTGTGGAAACCCAGCACACCGGCCTCGACACCACCGCTGCCAATATTCCTATTCCGACACACATCCAATGCGGAACCTGCCACTCATTCCACGAAACACTGGACTTTGAAAACGATGGCCCCGACTATGCCATTCGTCAAAACGGACCTGTGGATTTGATGATGTACAATGCAGAAGTAAGTCTGGATTTTGGTAACAACTCCAATCTTTGTTTGAATTGCCACCAGCCGCGTACTGCTCCTCCTACTGACGATGGCACAGGAACCTTCACCATTCCCAACACACACTATGGCCCCCACCACGGCCCCCAGGGTACCTTTCTGCAAGGTATTGGTGGTGCCGAAATCGGCGTAGGTTATCCCGAGCCTGGTTCATCGAGCCACGTACAAGCCGGATGTACCGGTTGCCACATGCACGAATATGCTGAAGCCGAAGGCGGACATACCTGGAAAGTACCCGTAGCTTCATGCACACCTTGCCACGAAAGTGCTACCACGCTTGACATCAATGGCAAGCAAACCGAAATTGCAGGATTGATTGAAGACCTGAAAAACGAACTGATGAACCTGGGCGTGCTCGATGCCGATGGACATCCGGTTGAAGACACCTTCCCATTAGTGCAGGTGCAGGCATATTACAATTATGCCGGCCTGGTTGATGACCGCAGCAAAGGAGTTCACAATCCTGATTATATCCATCAATTGGTGGTAAACTCCATCAATGCTATTCAATAATATTTTGAAATAATCCAAAAAAGGCTTCTGTTTTTACTGAGAGGCCTTTTTTGGTTTTTTTGATAATCCACTTAAAACATTTTTATGAAAATGCACAGAATAATACAAATCGCAGCAATGATTTCGTTGGTGGCAATATTAGCATCGTGCGAATACGATTTTATCAAGCCCGAGCCTGCGCCACCAGTCCCTGAGCCTACCGATACTATCAGCTTTGCTATGGACGTGGCTCCAATATGGAATAACAACAACTGCACAAACTGCCATAAACCCGGCGGCATTTCGCAACTAGACCTTACAGCGGCAAATGCCTACAGCAGCCTTACCAGCAAAGGACTTTACAACACTGCCGTGCCCGAATCGAGCAAGATATACACCTTCCCGTATCCCGAGACCGGCGAACACAATTATAAATATGCCAACACGAGTGAGGCCGAAATTATTTTGCTGTGGATAGCTCAGGGTGCGGCAAACAATTAAGTTCTACATTTTATAAAAATACAACTACGATGAAAAGATATTTAACAGGATTATTATTCTTGATATTTGCTTGCACACAGCTTTCAGCGCAGGATGATGCTGCCGAGAAGCCCGCAGACAAACCCGTAAAATATGCCTTTGCCAGCGGTTGGCTTATCGACAACCAAACCAGTGTAATCCCCGTAAAAAACACCCTCGAATGGGCTATTCAACACCGCTTTGGGACTATGGATAACGGGACAACGGACATGTTTGGCCTCTATGCACCGGGTGCTAATATTCGCAATGGTTTTAACTACAGCATCCTCGATAACCTGCAGGTGGGCTACGGCCTGACTCTGAAAAATATGTACAGCGATTTTAATGTAAAATATGTTGCCCTGGAGCAAACCCGCGAAAATACTATCCCCGTATTTGTTACGCTTTACGCGAATATGGCCATCGATGGCCGCAACGAAAAGGCTTTTGGCACCGAGTACAAATTCAACAATCGCATGAGCTATTTCAGCCAGTTGATTGTAGGGCGCAAAATAAACCATTGGTTATCCTTGCAAGCACACACCAGCTTTAGCCATTACAACTCGGTTGACTCAACCATGAACCACGATGCTGTTGGCATCGGTTTTAATGGCCGGATTAATTTCTCGCCCCAGTCGTCCTTTTTGTTCCAGTACGATATTCCATTAAAAATTCAATCGATATCGGAGCAGCGCGATTTTGAAGCGGCCAAACCCAATATTGGTATTGGCTACGAAGTTTCCACCAGCACACACGCCTTTCAGATTTATATTACCTCGGCCAATGGCATTTTACCTCAGGATAACTATACCTACAATGGTTTTGATTTGGCCAATGGCTTTTCTGATTTAATGTTTGGTTTCACTATCACCCGTTTGTGGGGATTTTAAAAAATTTGCATATTTTTACACAATCTAGCGAAAGCTAAAAACCACTAATTGTTAAACTTAAAAACTTGTATTAAAATGAAGAAAACAAATGTACTGATGCTTACAGCAATATTTGCAGGAGTCTTCATGCTCTTGTCGTTTATGATTCCGCAGGAACAAAAAACGCCTGGTGCCTGGGAAGTACCCGCTGAGTATCAAAAGAAAACCAACCCGTACAGCGAATATACCAAAGATATGGAGCGTACCGGCAAAATGCTATGGGCTAAGCATTGCAAATCGTGCCACGGAAACAAAGGCGAAGGTGATGGCCCCAAGGCACGTCAGCTCGAAACCCATGCCGGCGATTTCACTATCGAAGGTTTCCAGTCGCAAAGCGATGGAGCAATTTATTACAAATCGTTTGTGGGTCGCGATGAAATGCCCAATTACGAAAAGAAGATACCCGATGAGGAAGAACGTTGGGCTTTGATTTATTACATGAGAGCAATGAAGAAATAAACCATACAGGCCGGCTGTTGAATAATTGCGACATGCCGGCCTTTTGTAATTTATTAACAGAAACTAAAAAGCAATGCAGCCACGCAAATTTTTTATCTACAACAGTATTGCCTGGCTTGTTATTTTTCTCTTTCCCACTCCTGTATCTGCTAATGATTTTGACAACAGGCAAGAAAATCAGAAATGTTTCAAGTGCCACGGGCAGGCTATCTATAGCTACTACAACGACTGGGTTGAAAAAGACGTAAAAAAACTGATGAATCCCAACTTTGTGCTCGACACGGCAGATTTTTATTCGGGTACACACGAGCAGTTTTTTTGCACCGACTGCCACTCGTCTGACTACGAAAACTTTCCCCATCCGGGCGAACTACGCTACGAGCCTATTTATACCTGCATCGACTGCCACGGTGGGGATGATAATTATGCTAAGTACAAGTTCGAGCTTATCGAAGAAGAATTTATGGCCAGCGTACACTCCACCGATTCCATCGGTGACTTTAGCTGCTGGAAATGCCATGACCCACACTCCTTTAGGTTGAACGTGAGAACCGGAAAAGAAATTAGTGAGATTGTTGCTTACGATAACGATGTGTGCTTTAGCTGCCATACCGACAAGGATAAGTTTTCGCTCTTAAGCGGCGAAGCTTCCACCGCCTTGATAGCACAACACGACTGGCTGCCCAATCAGGGTTTGCACTTTAGCAAGGTGCGCTGTATCGAATGTCATACCGAAACACACAACGACCTGCTGGTAGCACACAAAGTAAGGCCTTCCACGCAGGCAGTGAAAAAATGCGCCGAATGCCATTCAAAAAATAGCCTGCTTATGTCAACGCTTTACAAGCATCAGCTTATCGAAAGCCGACAAGAAAAAGGATTTTTTAACGCCACCATCCTTAACGAATCTTACGTTATCGGGGCTAGCCGCAATTACTATCTCAACCTGATTAGTATTGTTGTTTTTGGTTTAACGCTGCTCGGCATAATGATACACGCTATTTTACGCATTAAATTCAAAAAATCATGAGCAACGAACGACTATACTTATATCCAGTTTGGCTTAGGATATGGCATGCCATCAATGCCTTGATGATTATTATTTTGATCCTAACCGGGGTAAGCATGCAATACTCCAACCCCAATCAGCCTTTTATCCGTTTCGATTTGGCGGTGAGCTGGCATAATGTTGCAGGCATTATTCTCACCATAAGTTATCTAGTGTTTTTAGCTGGCAATATTTTTAGTGAAAACGGGAAATACTATCGCATGAAATTGAAGGGATTGACCAAACGATTATTTAAGCAAGCCATGTATTATACATTGGGAGTTTACAAAAACGAGAAAGTCCCCTTTCCGGTAAACAAAAAACAAAAGTTTAATCCTTTGCAGCAAATATCTTATGTGGTGATTATGTACGTTATTTTACCGATACTTTTTATTACCGGCTGGGCCTTGTTGTTTCCCGAAACAATTTGGATGAACGTTTTTGGCGTGAGCGGCATTTTGCTCACCGCCCTGCTTCACATTGCCGGAGGTTTCGTTGTATCAATATTTTTATTCGTTCACCTATATTTTTGCACCTTTGGCAAAACGGCTACCACTACTTTTGGCGCAATGATAAACGGCTATCACGAGCCGCATTAATAATAATTACCTTTTGGGAAAGAGGTTTTTTTTCATTTTTTTGCAGGGATCTTCGGATCCCTGTTTTTTTTATCAAATTATTCCTTCACTACTTTTTTGGATCCCAGCACCTTTGCGTGTTGGGGTGCAGCGTTTTCATCAAACAATTTGCGATAGGTGATATGCCTTTTCCCAAACTTGCCACCCACTGCCTTGTGTAGTGCTTCCATTTTGGGATTAAAGTCGCCCACCCACGACAATTCCACCTCCTTGTAATTGGGTCGTTTATCAAAAACCTCGCGCAGTTTTTTGAAAATGGCTGATTCGATGCCATGTTTCTGAAACTTTGGAACCACTCCCATAACCGTGATGCGCGTGCGTTTTATCTCATGGCGTTTCATGTAATACAAAAACCGCAGCTTGTTCCAAATATTTAGTTTGCCGTTGAAGTGTCTGAATATTTGATTTACATCGGGGAACATAACCAGGAAGGCAATCGGCTTACCCGCGAAATAGGCAAACCATATTATTTCCTCATCGAGGATGGGCTTGGCTTTTTCGAGGCTGCTTTCGATATCTTTTATATTGAGCGGCGTAAAATGCTCGTGATTGACCCAGCCCTCATCGTACACCGATTTCAGATCGAGAAGATATTTGCGGGCATTTTTCATTTGAAAATGCTCGTAGCTAAAACCGGGCTTTTTAGAAATCCAATCGGCAATTTTCCAGAAACGCTCAGGGAAGGGCACGGTCATATCCAAATGGTTGGTTACCTGCTCGAAGTAGGAAAAAAAGCCATAATCCTCAAAAAACTTCCGATAGTAGGGATGATGATAGTTCATGCCATAGCTTTGCTGTATAAATCCCTCGACCAGCAAACCCCAGTATTGATCGTTCTCCCCAAAATTTACAGGTCCATCCATAGCTTCCATTCCACGTTGGGCAAGCCATTTTCGGCAAGCATCAAACATAAAAAACGCAGCTTCCCTGTCGTTGACACACTCAAAAAAGCCCATTCCGCCGGTGGGCTGCTCGTAAGTGTTGGCCTTGGTACGATTGTAAAAAGCGGCCACCCTGCCAATGACTTCTCCATTATCGGTCTCCAAAATCCAACGTATGGCCTCTCCCCCATCGAAATAGGCGTTCTTTGCAGGATCGAAAATCGCTTCGATATCATCATCCAATGGAGCAATCCAATGGCTATCGCCCTGATAAATTTTGCGGGCAACGCTGAGGAACTGCTGCGCCTGTTTTTTGGTTTTCACTTCTACGAGCTTCATCTTTTATGCTTTTTACTTATGATTGGGCAAAGATAGAATATTCAGGGCATTTGGTTTGAGCGGTGTACTATTGATTTTGTATGCTGACATGTACGCCAGCAATAAAAAATCAAATCAATCAGAAATAATGTGATGCTTTTTAAAAACCGCTGGACAATGATCAGATTATAGTAAAGACCGTTGGAGTAAGCGTCGGGATAAGATCCCTAAATACTTATAAATCATTATTATAAAATCAGTAAGCTATTACGAGATTAAAGGTAAACCGTCGGATAATATCGAAGACCGTCGGAATAACCGTCGGAAAAACACACATCCCAAACCACATGAAAATTTAAAGCATAATTATAATACCGGAGAATTTCACTCTAAAATATGTTATTTAAGCCACAAAGCAAACCATTTTTAAATAATTGGCGTTAGCACCTTCAACCGGATAACAGTTTTATCTTTGCGAACCAATATCATTTTTTTTTGAAGAAGCTCGACATATTCATACTTAAGTCCTACATCGGCCCGCTGGTGCTCACCTTTTTCATCTCCCTGTTTATTTTGGTGATGCAATTCTTGTGGAAGTATGTGGACGATTTGGTAGGAAAAGGGCTGGAGTGGTACGTAATAACGGAGTTGCTGTTTTACGCTTCGTCCACCTTTGTACCCCTAGCTCTGCCGCTGGCCATTTTGCTTTCATCGCTGATGACCTTTGGCAACCTGGGCGAAAATTACGAACTGGTAGCCATGAAGGCTTCAGGTATTTCGCTGCGCCGGATTATGAAACCACTCATCGCTTTATCTGTGGTTATCAGCTTTGCCGCATTTTTATTTTCCAACAGTGTTTTGCCCTTTGCCAATCTCAAATTCCATTCTTTATTGTATGATGTACGCCAGCAAAAATTAACACTCAACATCAAGGAGGGCATCTTTTACAATGGCATCGAAGGCTTTACCATTCGCATCAGCGAAAAAGATCAGGAAAAAAACATCATCAAAGATGTGATGATTTACAACCACAGCGACCGGATGGGCAATATAAAACTAAGCACCGCCAAGTGGGGAAAAATGGAGCTTACGCCAGATAAGGCCACGCTTATTTTTCATCTTTATGATGGCTACAACTACGAAGATGTTGTAAACCGAAAAGATTACAAAGATACCCGTCCATTTCAGCGGAGTAAATTCAAAGAACAAACCCGCCGTTTCAGCGGGCTTGATTTTGCCCTGAATCGTACCAATGAGCAGCTCTTTCGCAACAACTATCAAATGATGAACCTGGCACAGCTCGTTGGCTACCGCGATTCGCTGGATGCAGAGTTGACCCTGCGTAAAGAAAAACTAAACCAAAGCCTGAGCGACCGCTTCACGTTTTTTAATACTGCCGACACCACATATTTTGCCCACGATAGCCTGCCAACAATTATAGCCCCAGATGACAGCATTTACAATATCGACAACGAAGACCGCGATACCAGAATTAATGCCATGAACTTTGCCCTACAATCGGCTCGGTCGGCAAAAAACAATCTGGAGTTTAGCCTGGGCGACTTTGAGAAACGCGCCGAGCGCATCCGCAAACATGACATCGAGCGACAGCGCAAATTCACCCTTTCGATCGCCTGCTTAATCCTGTTTTTTATCGGAGCACCCTTGGGCGCTATCATCCGCAAAGGTGGGCTGGGTATGCCTGTGGTAGTTTCGATTCTCTTTTTTGTGATTTATCATATTATCTCGATAACGGGCGAAAAATACGCCCGCGCCGGTGTGCTCCAGCCCGAAATAGCGATGTGGATGGCCTCGGCGATATTGATGCCCCTGGGCATCTTCCTCACCTACAAAGCCACCACCGATGCCCCACTGCTGGATGCTGAAGCGTGGCAGAAGTATTTTAAAAAATTGATTTTCTTCGCAAAAAATAAATAAGCTCCACTTTAAAAGCTCCTCGATATGCGTATCCTTTTTTTGTGCAATAAGTCACCCTATCCTCCCAAAGAAGGCGGCCCGATAGCAATGAATGCCCTTATCGAAGGCATGGCCGATGCCGGACATCAGGTAAAAGTATTAGCCATCAATAGCAATAAATATGGTGTAAATGTGGAGGGCATCCCCAAATATTACCGTGAAAAAACGAATATCGAAACTGTTTACATCAACCTGGCCATTAAGCCTGTGGATGCCTTCCTTAATCTATTCAGCACAAAGTCGTACCACGTCCAACGTTTTATCAGCAAGGATTTTGAAGCAAAGCTGATTGACATTTTACAAAGAGACGCGTATGATGTTGTGCAATTCGAAACCTTGTACATAAGCCCGTACATCGCGGCGATACGCAAATATTCAAAGGCAAAGATCGTTTTGCGTTCGCACAATATCGAACATCTGATATGGAAGCGAATAGCCGAAATTACGCGCAATCCCATAAAAAAACACTACCTCAATCACCTTTGGAAAACCCTGCGCAAATACGAGCTTGGAAAACTCAACGCCTACGATGGCATTGTTAGCATTACCAAAAACGATGGCGATTTTTTCATAGGTATGGGCTGCTCGATCCCTTTAACAGCCATTCCTTTTGGCATCAGCCTGGACAAATTCAGAGAGCCGCGAAATATCAGCACCGAATACCCATCGCTGTTTCATATTGGCGCCATGAACTGGATTCCTAACCAGGAAGGGATCAAATGGTTTTTGGATCAGGTGTGGGAAAAAGTGCATCAGGCCTATCCCAATCTAAAGTTTTATGTGGCAGGCCGCGAAATGCCAGCATGGCTCACCAATCTTAATCGAAAAAATATTGAAGTTGTGGGCGAAGTGGACGATGCCCTCGATTTTATCGCCTCCAAGGCCATCGAAGTGGTTCCCTTGTTTTCGGGCAGTGGTATTCGCATCAAAATTATCGAGGGCATGGCCATGGGCAAAACCGTGATCTCCACCCCCATTGGAGCCGAAGGTATTAATGTGGAACATCGAAAAAATATCATGCTGGCCGAAGATGCCAACCGCTTTTTCGAGGCCATACAGCAATGCCTTGAAGATGCTGACTTATGCCAGCAAATTGGCCAAAATGCAAAAGCACTGATCGAAAAAGAACACGACAACAAAATGCTGGTGCAAGAACTCGAACAATTCTATACCACAATTTAAGCGCAGATTATCGGCGAAGTTTATATTTTTGTGCAATGAAATTGCTTGTAGTATTACCCCGGTTTCCATATCCGCTCGAAAAAGGCGATAAGTTGCGTGCATACAATCACATTCGTTTTCTATCGGAAGAAAACGAAATTGTGCTCTGCGCCGTTAACGAGGGTGAAGTGCCCGCAGCCCATCTTGAAAAACTGGAGCCTTTTTGCAAATCAATCCATGTTTTTCAAATTTCCAAAATCAGCATTATTGTCAATCTTATCCGTGCATTTTTTAAAGGTATCCCTTTCCAGGCCGGTTATTTTTATAGCAATAAAATACAGCGGCAGATCAATACAATTATCAAGAATGAAAAACCCGACCACATTTTTTGCCAATTGCTGCGGGCAGCCGAATATGTAAAAAAAGTAAGCATTCCTAAAACCATCGACTATCAGGATGTGTTTTCAAAAGGTATCCAACGGCGCATTTCCAAGGTTGCATTTTACTTAAGACCGATTTTCAAAATGGAATACCGCCGCCTGCTTCGCTACGAGCACGATCTTTTTAATATTTTCGACAACAAAGCCATCATCTCTATACCCGATCGGGATTTGATACCTCATCCTGAAAAAGAAAAAATCCACATCATCCCTAATGGCGTGGATCACGAATTTTTTAAGCCCATGGCGATGGAGAAAAAATATGAAATCGTTTTTATCGGCAATATGAGCTATCCGCCCAACGTGGATGCAGCCGTTTTTCTGGCTCAAAAAATTCTACCGGAATTACATAAAACACATCCCGAGGCAAAACTACTGTTGGCAGGTGCAAGTCCGGCCAAAAGAGTGCTTGAACAAAAGAGCGATTTTGTGCATGTAACAGGCTGGGTTGACGACATTCGTGAGTGCTATGCCCAGGCCAAAATATTTGTGGCACCCATGCAAATTGGCACAGGGCTACAAAACAAGCTACTCGAAGCCATGTCGATGAAAATTCCCAGCATCACTTCCAGCCTGGCCAACAGCGCACTTTATGCCAAGGATGGCATCGAGATTCTGATTGGAGAAACGCCCCAAGATTATGCCGCGCATATTAATAAACTACTAACTAATACCCGCTTTGCCGACCGTATTGCCGAAGCCGGCTATCAGTTTGTACACAACAAATTTGACTGGAAAAAGGCAACGCACAAATTGAGTGAAATAATGAAACATACACCTACAAACTTTTAGAGAAAATAATTTAATACCTCAACTGACATGAAAAATAAAATTAAACATTACAGCATCACCTTACTCATCAATGGCTTAATCGCACTTTTGTTTGGTGCGTTGGCCGTATTACTCCCGAAGGCTACTATAGTAGTCATTGTTAAATATTTTGGCATCGTACTTCTTATTGGCGGAGCAAGCGGGTTATGGGTTTCCATCAATAATATGAAGCACGACAAAGACTATCTTTCATCGCTGGTAAGCTCTATCGTAAGTATCGTTGTAGGCATAATCTTAGTATTCAATACCCAGCTTAGCCTCGAAATATTTGGTATTATCATCGGGATATGGGCACTGGTAATTGGTGCGGTACAATTATTTATCGCTCTAAAACTACTTGAAACAGGCCGCTACAAAAATCTCCTGCTCATCAACAGCATCATTACGCTGATCTTTGGCCTGCTTTTGTTTATCAGCCCCTTTGGCACCATCCTTATTCTAACCCGCGTTATCGGAGTTATGGCTTTGATATTTGGAGCTATCTTATTCTTTTTTGCCATTTCGATTCGCAGTTCTGAACGTTAATAGAAACTAACACACAAAAAAAAATAAGCCTGCTGTTCTTTATTTAATATTATGAATCTATTCAAATTAACTACCGGCTTTTTGTTAATCGCTTTAGCACTATTACTCAATTCTAATGCTTCGGCACAAATTAACACCGAAAAATACCGCAAATACTACGATGACAAAACCGGCTTTATCTTTAACCTTTCCACTGCAATATCGCTAAAGGCGGGAAATACTGAATACACGGCCTACAAGGGTGCTGCCCGACTGGATTATAATGGAAAAAAATTCGACTCCTTTTTGGTAGGAAATTTTGAATATAAAAAAACCGCCGAGGCTAAGGTAGAAAATCAGGGTTTCCTGCATTTGCGCGGAATAATGCATCTTACCAAGCGAACCAATTGGGAAACCTTCGTGCAAAGGCAATACGATGAGTTTATCGATTTGAACGTGCGTAACCTGGTTGGCACTGGCGTAAAATATCGCCTGATCGATTTTATGGCAAAGGATGATAGCACAAAAACCCTGGATATAAATGTGAGCACCGGCGTGATGTACGAAACTGAAAACTACACACTCGATGAAAGTACCGTTGACCGCTACGACTGGCGTTGGACTAACTTTATCAGTTTCGACTGGCTAATAAAAAAGAAGCTCAACTTCACCGGGGTAATTTACTATCAGCCCGCTTTCGCCGATTTTAACAATTACCGCATTACCGCCGAAACAGGTCTTGAATTCCGCATTGCCAAATCGGTAAATTTTATTGTGGAGTTTAACTACCGCTACAATAACATGCCCGTTACAAAGGTTGAAAAATTTGACCTCTCGCTAATCAATGGCATCCGCATCGAAATAAAATAGGACAGCGGTGCAAGTCCAAAAAAACGCCTCATCTTTGCAAATAATCAAAATTGAAATAAACTATGGCTGACGATAAAAAAATCATCTTTTCGATGAACGGGGTTGGAAAAATTTACCCTCCTAACAAACAAGTTTTAAAAGACATTTATCTTTCCTTTTTCTATGGCGCAAAGATTGGCATCATAGGCCTTAACGGCTCAGGAAAGTCCACGCTGCTAAAAATTATTGCCGGTCTGGAAAAATCCCACCTTGGCGAAGTTGCTTTTTCGCCGGGCTATGCGGTGGGCTATCTGGAGCAGGATCCTGCTCTGGATAAAAGCAAAACGGTAAAGGAAATTGTGGAAGAAGGCGTGCAGGAAGTGGTTGACCTGGTGAAAGAATATGAGGCGATAAACCTCAAATTTGCCGAGCCAATGAGCGATGACGAGATGAACAATTTGATAGAGCGGCAAGGCAAGCTCACCGAACTAATCGACCAGAAAGATGCCTGGGAGCTTGACTCGAAATTGGAACGCGCCATGGATGCCCTGCGTTGCCCTGAGGGCGACACCCCGGTGCTTAACCTTTCTGGTGGCGAACGCCGCCGCGTGGCACTTTGCCGCCTGCTTTTGCAGGAGCCTGAAATTCTACTCCTCGACGAGCCTACCAACCACCTGGATGCCGAATCGGTGGAATGGCTGGAACAGCATCTGCAAAAATATAAGGGTACGGTAATCGCCGTTACCCACGACCGTTACTTTTTGGACAATGTGGCTGGCTGGATATTGGAACTTGATCGCGGTGAGGGCATCCCCTGGAAGGGAAACTATTCGTCGTGGCTGGAGCAAAAAACAAAACGCCTGGAGATGGAGGAGAAAACACAAAGCAAGCGGCACAAAACCCTGGCTCGCGAGCTGGAGTGGGTGCGCATGGCACCCAAGGCGCGTCATGCCAAATCGAAGGCTCGTTTATCAGCCTACGAAAAAATGATGGATGAGGATGTAAAACAAAAAGAAGAAAAACTGGAGATATTTATCCCCAACGGCCCACGCTTAGGCAACAAGGTAATCGAAGCCGAACATGTAAGCAAGGCCTACGGCGAAAAGCTACTCTTCGACGATCTGAATTTCAAACTCCCCCCCGCCGGTATTGTGGGCGTTATTGGCCCTAATGGTGCCGGAAAAACCACCTTGTTTCGTTTGATTATGGGTCAGGATACCGCCGACAGTGGCGAATTTGTTACCGGCGAAACAGTAAAAACCGGCTATATCGACCAGGCACATGCAGAAATAGACCCCGAAAAAACCGTATGGGAAGTAGTATCGGGCGGGCACGAAACGATACAACTGGGCAACCGCGAAATGAATTCGCGGGCTTACGTTTCGCGTTTTAATTTTAGTGGTGTCGATCAACAGAAAAAAACCGGCGTACTTTCGGGCGGCGAGCGCAACAGGCTGCACCTGGCGCTAACGCTACGACAGGAAGCCAACGTTTTGCTTTTGGATGAGCCTACCAACGACATCGATGTAAATACCCTTCGTGCACTCGAAGAAGGTCTCGAAAATTTTGCCGGCTGCGCGGTGGTTATTTCGCACGACCGCTGGTTTTTGGATCGCATTGCAACGCACATCCTCGCCTTTGAAGGCAATTCGCAGGTTTACTTTTTCGAAGGCGGCTACACCGAATACGAAGAAAACAAAAAGAAACGCCTGGGCGATGAAGGCCCCAAACGCATCAAATACCGGAAATTAAAAGTATAAAACGATGAGCGAACAACTGTATGCTGTACTTACCGGCGACATAGCCAAATCGTCGAGGTTTGCGGGTAATGATCGGAAAATCCTGCTGGACAAGCTGAAAATGGCTTTCCAGAAGACCGGGCAGATTCTTGGCGCGGATGCTATAGCCTTTCCTTTCGATATTTTCAGGGGCGACAGCTTTCAGGGCGTGCTGATAAAAGCTGACAAGGCTTTAGCGGCTACTGTCCTAATCCGGGCATCCATGCGCAGTGCTTATGCAACCACCCTGAAAAATGCAGTGGATACGCGCATTGCCGTGGGCATAGGCACCATTTCGCATCTGCCCGACACAAGCAGCGGCGAAGGCGATGGCGAAGCCTACCGTAATTCGGGCCCCTTTTTGGACAAAATGACAAAACACGCCCGCATGACCAGCATCGTTACTCCCTGGCCTGAAGTTAATGCCGAACTCAACGTGGAATGCGCCATGCTGGATGCAATTATTGCGCGCTGGACGGCAGTGCAAGCCGATGTTGCCATCGAATATTTAATTGGTAAAACCCAGGAAGAAATGGCCGAAAAGTTTAAGATTTCGCAACCCGCAGTTAAAAAAAGAATAGCCTCAGCAAACATTTATCAGTTGGAACTTCTGATGGATCGTTTTGATAGTTTTTTCAAATCCGAAAATTATAAGCCTGTGAGGTTATAATTGATGATTATAAGCCTGTGAGGTTATAATTGATGATTATAAGCCTGTGAGGTTATATTTGATTATTATAAGCCTGTGAGGTTATAATTAGCGATTATAACCCTGGGAGCTTATAATTTGTTAGTTTGGATGTGCATTTTTATAAAAAATCAGCAAAAACTAAAGATTAACAATAAACTCACAACAATGAACGAGGTAACGAATCTTGACTTTGCTTTGCTTTTCAGATTGGTCATTGCTCATTTGCTTGCTGACTTTCTGTTTCAGCACAAAAGCTGGATCCAGGAGCGGTTAACGAAACACTGGAAAGCCAAAACGCTCTATCTTCATGTGCTGATCGTTGGGGTGCTGACCTACTTATTTTCGGGATACTACAGCAATTTTTACGTTCCACTACTTGTCATCCTCACGCACTACCTCACCGACTTAGTGAAATCGTACACCGGGAACAGCCTAAAATATTTCTTGCTCGACCAGGCGGTTCATCTCATCATCGTTGTAGTGGCGTGGTACCTGTATCTTATGCCCGACATCAATCTTTTACAGCAATTCCATTTTATTTTTACTGATTTAAAAACCCTCAGCATTGCCACAGCCTACTTTTTCATCACCTTTCCCTCGGTATTTCTGATTGCCAAAATTACCGAAGGATGGCAGCAACAGGTAAGCAACGAAGGGCTAAAGGATGCGGGAAAGTGGATTGGGATACTTGAAAGGATTTTGATACTCACCTTCGTTTTGATTAATCAGTTTGCCGGAATCGGCTTTTTGATTGCCGCTAAATCCATTTTAAGATACGGTGATATCAAAAATGCCGAAAACCGCAAGGATGCGGAGTACATTCTTTTGGGTACGATGGTTAGTTTTATCATTGCCATTTTTACGGGCTTGGCTGCCAGTAGGATTATTTTACTTTAACGACCTCCTCTATCTCCCCCTGGAAGGTTTTCCATCGCACTGGCTGCCCCACTCTAACTCCCCCTGGAGGGCTTTCCATCGCACTGGCTGACCCCCCTCTAACTTAACTCCATCCGGAAGTTTCCCAACACACTGACTAACCCCCTCTATCTCCCACTGGATAATTCACTCCTTCGATATTTCGTAAACAAAAAAAGGTACTTCCTAATGGAAGCACCTTTTTAATTATTTTGGATTGGGGCTTGTACTTTAGTACATGCCACCCATACCGCCGCCCATGCCGCCGCCCGGAGGCATTCCACCGGCTGGATGATCTTCTTTAATCTCGGCAAGCACACATTCGGTAGTAAGCAACATGCCTGCAATCGAGGCTGCATTTTCGAGGGCAACGCGTGCCACTTTTGCAGGATCGATAACACCGGCATCATAAAGATTTTCGTAAACCTCGGTTCTGGCATTGTAGCCAAAATCATCTTTACCTTCTTTAACCTTGTTAACAACCACACTGCCTTCCATACCGGCATTTTCCACAATCTGACGCAGGGGTTCTTCTAAAGCTCTGCGCATAATAGCGATACCGGTTTCTTCGTCTTCGTTTTCAAATTTAACGTCGTTCAAAGCATCAACGGCGCGCACATAAGCTACACCACCGCCGGGGATAATACCCTCTTCGATGGCAGCACGGGTTGCATTCAGTGCATCCTCGAACAAATCTTTTTTCGATTTCATCTCTACCTCGCTGGCAGCACCTACATAAATTACTGCTACTCCACCGGCCAGCTTAGCCAGACGCTCTTGCAATTTCTCTTTATCATAGTCGGAAGTGGTAGTTTCGATTTGCTTTTTGATTTGGGCAACACGACCTTCGATATCGGCCTTAGCACCTTTTCCACTGACGATGGTTGTATTTTCTTTGTTAACGGTTACTTTCTCGGCCTGACCCAAAGAATCGAGGGTAGCATCTTCGAGTTTGTAGCCTTTTTCTTCCGAAATCGCAATACCACCGGTAAGGATAGCGATGTCTTCGAGCATCTCCTTGCGACGATCGCCAAAGCCGGGAGCTTTAACGGCAACCACTTTCAAACCACCACGCAGTCTGTTAACCACAAGGGTAGCCAGCGCTTCAGTTTCTACATCTTCGGCAATAATCAACAGTGGACGACCACTCTGGGCAACCTTTTCGAGAATAGGCAGCAGGTCTTTCATCACCGAAATTTTCTTGTCGTAGATAAGCATGTAGGGGTTTTCGTAAACCGCTTCCATTTTTTCGGTATTGGTTGCGAAATAAGGGGAGATATAGCCGCGGTCGAATTGCATACCTTCGACAACCTCAACATAAGTGTCGATGCCTTTGGCTTCTTCCACAGTAATAACGCCTTCTTTTTTCACTTTAGCCATAGCCTCGGCAATGAGCGCACCTACCTGATTGTCGTTGTTAGCCGAAATGGAGGCAATCTGCTGAATTTTCTCGTTGCTGTCGCCAATTTCTTTGGATTGTTTTTTCAGATTTTCAACTACGGCTCTCACCGCTTTGTCGATTCCTCTTTTGAGATCCATCGGATTGGCACCAGCGGTAACGTTTTTCAAACCGGTAGTAAAAATAGCCTGCGCCAAAACGGTAGCCGTTGTGGTACCATCACCGGCAATATCGTTGGTTTTCGAGGCCACTTCTTTTACCATTTGGGCACCCATGTTCTCGATGGCGTTTTCGAGTTCAATTTCCTTTGCTACGGTAACACCGTCTTTGGTTATGATGGGGGCACCATACGATTTATCGATAATTACGTTTCGTCCTTTGGGACCTAAGGTAACTTTAACTGCATTTGAAAGCGCATCAACACCTTTTTTCAGTCCGTCTCTAGCTGCAAGATCAAAAATGATATCTTTTGCCATTGTCTTTAATTTTTATTTATTAATGAATGATTTAATTTAAACTATTGCTACAATATCCGATTCGCGCATGATCAGATAGTCGCTGCCATCGATCGTAATTTCTGTTCCGGCGTACTTGCCGTAGAGCACTACATCGCCTTCTTTAACAGTAATCGGTTCATCTTTTTTACCAGGGCCAACGGCCACCACAACTCCACGTTGGGGTTTTTCTTTAGCAGTATCGGGGATAATGATTCCGCCGGCAGTTTTTTCCTCGGCACTGGCAGGTTCGATAACTACCCTGTCAGCTAATGGTTGGATTTTTACTTTTGACATACTTCTTTATTATTTAATGTTAGTAATCCTTTTTTGAATTTTCAATTATCAGGGCGCGGCCAATCAGATTCTGTGCCAAAGCGTTTTTGCGCCCGGCCATTGGGGAATCATGACCATTATGGCAGTAGTTCAGGATTCGGTGAGGGTTAATTGTTGTCTGTTAGTCGTTAATTGTGGAGCGAATCAGCCTGCCCCGTTTTTTCGGGGACATCCTCGCCGTAGGCGGGATTAATTCGTTGTTCGTTAATCGTTGTCTGTTAATCGTTATTCGTTGTTCGTTGTCCGTTAATAGCGGGGCGAAGCTGCCTGTCATGTTTTTCTGGGACATCCTTACAGTAGGCGGGATTAAATCGTAAAGGGCGGAGACGCGCAGATTGCGTTTCTTTTGAGACGCGCAAATTGCGCGTCTGTACGATCAGGCAATTGCAAAGATACGTAGGATGTAGATCTAAGGAGACGTGCGGGTTGCGTGTCTGTAAGAAACAAAAAAAATGTCAGACTGCTTATGACAATCTGACATTTGTATTTTATGTTTTTAAAAATCCTGGCTTATTCCGCGCCACCTTCGTCATTGGCAGGAGCCTTCTGCTGACCTGCATTCGGATCGAAAGTATTGGTAGGAATTGGAATGTCATCGATAGATTTACGAATTTCGGTATCCACTTGTGTGGCTCCCTCGTGGTGAGGAATAACCTTTGCCGAACCCAAAACCAAAACCATCATAGCGATAGCGAGCGACCAGGTGAATTTTTCGAGGAAGTCGGCAGTTTTACGAACGCCCATGTATTGATTAGAACCGGCGAAATTGGAGGCCAGTCCACCACCTTTTGAGTTTTGTACCAAGACAACTAAAACTATCAAAACTGCAACAATTAAAAGCAGTACCGTTAAAAGTATGTAAATTCCCATCGTATCAATTATTTAGATTCTGTTTATGCTTTATTTTTTCAATTTGGCGTGCAAAGTAACTACTTTTTTCCGGAACTTTCAAAATTAATTTCTCATAAATTTTAATCGCCTTTTCGTGGTTTCCCTGCGCCAGGATAATACGCGCAAGGGTCTCACTTACGATATCCTCGCGGTCGGTGTCACTTTTGCGCGAATAATCGTTGGCTTTGTAAAAATCGGATTGCGAGCGTGTAATGCGCGGTGCATTTTTAATAAACTTGTCAATCAGATCTGCTTTACTCGTGGTTTTAGAAAGAGCTGGCTTTGCTGGTTCTGGTGCTTTAACTATCTCAGAAACCGCATCATGCACTTCGCTTTGCTTGTCTGCTGCTGGCACAAAAGGTTCTATGTCTTCCTGATTTGAAATCTCCGGCTCATCAATAATTATTTTATTTTGAGGGATGACTTTGGTTTTTACGCTTAAATCTGGCTTAAGATCGCCATCTACCAATTGCTCAACATTATCAGCATTGACTTCGGTAACCGACTTTTCGGCAGGTTTCGCCCGCAGCTTATCCACCCATTCTTTTAGCAAAGTCCTGTCGCCTGCATAAGCAGCCATCAGCTTCAAGCGCTGATGGTATTGAATATCATTTTTGCTTAGCAACGAAATAAAATAGAGCAATTGCGCACTTTGACAAAAGGGATAGTGATCCACAATATTTTTAAGCTCCTCGCGGTGCACTTGTTCATTGTGCCACACTTGCTGAATGATACCTGTAAATTGCTGTCTATCCATTTTTATCCCCTTACTTTGTTACGCTGATATGATTTTTTTTAGGATAATCGAGCGAATAGTGCAGACCTCTGCTCTCTTTGCGCTGCATGGCCATTTTAATAATCAAGTAGGCCACATTAATTAAATTGCGCAGCTCACATATTTTTACGGTGAGTATCGATTTGTCGTACAGTTCTTCGGTTTCGCGATAAATAATTTCGAGCCGATCGAGTGCTCTATTCAGGCGCAGGTTAGAGCGCACAATACCCACGTAGCTGCTCATAATTGCCTGGAGGTCTTTCAGGCTTTGTGTAATGAGTATCATTTCTTCGTTGAGTACCGTGCCTTCGGCGTTCCAGTCGGGGATATCTTCTCTAAAACTAATATTCTTAATATGATCGGGAGCGTGCAAACTGGCACGATGCGAAAACACCAGCGATTCAAGCAGGGAGTTTGATGCCAGGCGATTGGCTCCGTGCAATCCGGTAGAGGCACACTCGCCACTGGCATAAAGGTTAAGGATAGAAGTGCGGGCAAATTCATCGGTTTTTATCCCGCCACAAGTATAATGCGCTGCGGGCACTACCGGAATCATGTCGCGGGTAATGTCGATACCAATGCTCAGGCACTTGGCATAGATGGTTGGAAAATGATTGATGAGACTATTTTTCTCCAGGTGCGTACAATCCAGATACACAAAATCATCACCAAGCAACTTCATCTCGTTATCGATGGCTCGCGCCACAATATCGCGCGAAGCCAGCGAGCCTCGGCTATCGTACTTTAGCATAAAGCTTTCACCCATCGAGTTTTTCAAATCGCCTCCAAAACCACGCAAGGCTTCGGTAATTAAAAACGAGGGCTTTTCTTTGGGGTTGTACAAGGCGGTAGGATGAAACTGGATAAACTCCATTTTTTCGATAATACCCTTAGCACGGTAAACCATGGCAAGACCATCGCCAGTGGCTACCTGCGGATTGGTGGTCGTAGCATAAGCATTGCCAGCACCACCGGAGGCCAACATGGTAGTTTTGGCAAGAAAGGTATGAATCTCGTTGGTGGCAATATCCAGGACGTAAGCACCAAAGCAAGTAATGTCGTTGGTACGGCGGTTTACCTCCACATCCAGATGGTGCTGTGTGATTATGTCGATAGTAAAATGGTTCTCGAGTATCTGGATATTGGGATGATTGCTGGCTTTTTCGAGTAAGACATTTTGAATCTCCTGACCTGTGTTATCCTTATGATGCAGGACGCGATTTTCGGAATGGCCACCTTCCTTGCCTAAGTCAAAGCGGCCACCCGTGGTTTTATCAAAGCGCGTACCCCATTCTATCAGCTCCTTCACCCGTTCGGTGGATTCAGTAATGGTAATTTTAACAATTTCCTCATCATTCAAATCATCACCAGCAATCAGGGTATCATCGATATGTTTTTGGTAAGTATCGGGGGTGTACATAACAGCAGCTATTCCTCCCTGAGCGTAGCGGGTAGCTGTTTCCTGAGCCTTACTCTTGGCCAGAACACACACGCTGCCATACTGTGCCACCTTAAGAGCATAACTAAGCCCTGCTATGCCACTACCTATCACTAAAAAATCATAAGCTTTTCTCATCGATGGTTGTTTTGATAGGAAAATTTTGCTTTCTTTTCTTGCAAATTTTTTATCAGATAAATTAAATAATAGTAGGAAATTTATAGCCCGGAGCGAATAGCATTAGCCAGATTTTGAAATTCGGCTTCACTAAACGAAAGTTTTGGCTTACTGAAATCAATATCATAAATTCCATTGATAGGCACCAGGTGGATATGTGCATGGGGAACTTCCAGGCCCAAAACTGTAATACCGATGCGTTTGCATACGATCTGCTTTTTGATAGCATGTGCCACTTTTTTAGCAAAAACCATCATGTCGGCAAGCTGATCATCATCCATATCAAAAATATAATCGGTTTCTTTTTTGGGAATAACCAGAGTATGCCCCATGGCCAGAGGATTAATATCGAGAAAAGCATAAAATTTATCGCTCTCGGCAATTTTGTAAGAGGGAATTTCACCGCTGACAATTTTAGTAAAAATACTACTCATGGTAAGATGTATTATTAAATGAAGAAACAAAGGTAACAATTCCGTCATTTCACAAAAAAAATGCTGAACGATGATGCAATCATTCAGCATTCAATTTATGCCTTTAACACAGCAAAGCTCTTATCGGCTTATCTCCATCACTTCAAAATTAAGTTTGCCTGCAGGCACTTGTATTTCGACTATGTCGTTAACCTTTTTCCCAAGCAAACCCTTGGCTATGGGCGAATTTACCGACAGTTTACCATTCTTAATATCGGACTCACTCTCGGGCACAATGGTATATTTCATGGCCGCATTATTTTTCATGTTCTTAATGGTAACATGCGAAAGGATAAGGATTTTTGAAGTATCCAGTTTCGATTCGTCAATGACTCGGGCATTGCGAATGGTTTGTTCCAACTTAGATATTTTCATCTCCAAAAGACCCTGTGCTTCTTTGGCGGCATCGTACTCGGCATTCTCTGACAAGTCGCCTTTATCACGAGCCTCAGCTATTTGCCGTGAGGCTGCCGGGCGGTCGATTGCTACTAGGCTACGTAATTCATTATTTAGATTTTCAAGCCCTTCTTCGCTATAATATTTAATCTCGGACATATCAGCACCTGGATTAGTTTAACATATTGATAAATAATGAAAAAGACCCTTTCCTAAAAAAGGGCCTCAAACATTTTGCAAAAATAATACTTTTTAAAGTATCTGAAATTGCCTTAACTTTTTTTTTATAAGCTTATGCGTGCTCCAATGGTATGAACGCCATCGAAGGGATCGGTATCGCGATATGAATAATCAATCGAGAATACGGATCCTTTTTCTTTGTTAAGCGGTACCTGAACTGTAATACCTGCACTGGGGCCGGTAAATACGCTGGTACGGTCGGTTTTGTTGGTAATGCCTTCTTCGTAGGTATAACCAGCCCGAAGCATCAGATAAGATTTGAGGGCAAATTCGCCGCCAAGTATTACCTGATCTTTGGTAAACGAATTGGAAACAAAACTCCCTGCGAGGGTAAATCGACTTTCGCCAAACAAAAAGTCATAAGCACCACCAATCATCAGAGTAGCCGGCAATTCGAAGTCGGAAACCCGCTGCTGAAAGGTAGGTGAGGATTGTGCAAACTGGTTGTAAAAACCCCGAAAGGTTAAACCATCGCCACTGAATTTCATGGTAGGACCAACATTCTTAAGGGAAATACCAAACTTGATGTTTTCCAACTCACCGGTAACATATTGGATACCGGCATCAATAGCTACTCCCTGGGCACTCATATCAGCCATCGACTCCGAAACAATCTTGATATTGAAACCCCCGTAAATACTATTTGAAAATGCCTTGGCATAAGCAATATTAATATTCAACAAACTGGGGCTATAGCTTCCCACAGTAACATCGGAGGGATCGGGCTTATCGATAAGAGTACGTGAAATGTCGCCAAAGCTCATGTTAACAATAGCAATGGTAAGCGCACCGGATTCGCCCACGCGCTGCGATAAGCCAAAAGCCATCATATTGATATCTGCACCTTTGAGATAATCGGAATTGGCAAAGATTAAATCGGTACCTGTAGTAAAGGCAGTACCGGCTACATTGGTAAACAATGCTTCGAGGCCGCGCGAGCAAGCCACATTAGCACCACCCCATCCTGAGCTTTGTGCCCAAGGGTTAATAAGCAACTCGGATGCGCCAGCTTGTCCTGAACGGTCTTTATTTCCGGCGGTCATCACTAAGGGTAATAGCAAGAGCAATGTCAAAAAAACCGTAAATATATTTCTGTAAATGTTTTTCATGCCTTCAAATTTTAATATTTTAAATTTTTTAAACATTATTATTTAGAATGTATTAAGGTCAATTGGACGCATCGCACCAAACCATTTAACCACCCGTTCGCCACTTCGACCTCCGGTTTCTTTAACATGAATAAGGTAGAGGCCACCAGCAATTGGAATACCGGCATAATTTTTCAAATCCCAGTCAATCGATGTTTTGGCATCGGTATCGTTGCCACTGGTCGAGGCAGAAGGATTTTTGATTCCGGTTTTATCCACATTGTATTGCCGTATCAACATACCACTAATATTGTAGATCGTTACCACACATCTCTCGGGAATGTTAGTTATTTTCACCCTTGTATCCAACTGGTTACGCTCATAACCAGGCCCGTCAGCATACGCATAATAGGGATTGGGAACAACATTAATCAGGTCTAGGTCTTCATCGTTTGCTTGGGGTGAATACTTAACCGATTCAAAGCCCGCTGTAGTAAACTTGTACATCGGGAAGTAATTATTCTGCTCTCGTGGGTTACCTGCTGACATCACCGTGCGGGAATAATAACGCTGGTAGGGTTTGGATACCCTGATGCGTACTTTTGCATCATTACCTTCGGGCAACCATATCGAATCGATAGTCCGCATGGGCATGTTAATCCAGTTAACGCTGGCAAAAAGGCCAGATAAACGAACCTGATCAGGTACACCACCATTGGCTACACCCACTCCTACCAAAGAATCTCGGAAATATCGTCCGGCATCGTAAGCTGGAATCTTAAACACGTAGGTCGAATAGTCAATGGTAGCAGAATTGATTACATAAAGATAGTGCATACCCCCAAAGATAGGATTGCCACTGTTATCGAAAATCCGGGTGGAAGGATTCCACTGCATGTCGCGACCATTATCGCCAGAAAGCCAGGAGTTTTCTCCGTACATCACATTAAGTCGCTCACCAGTCTCTACGTTAATCACGTATCCAGGGAACCAGCCCATACCCTTCGCGGAGATATAGTTTGGGTCATCGGGATTATCACTGTCTTCCATGCTCATACTCTCGGCAAAATTCCCATCCTTATCAATGGAGGCCGATTCGCGCAGGCGCAACTTTCTGGCATGTCCCTGGCTAAGGTTTTCATCATCCCCGGTTTCGAGTACCGGACAGCGGGTCCATTTCGATTTATCAGCAGTTATCACAACATCGACACTGGCCAGGAATTTTAGCTGCGCCTTATCGCGAGATAATACATTATAGCTAGCCCCTATAGCTGATTCATCTTTGTCGGCTGCCAGTGCGTAGGGCGACCAAGTACCAAAGATTACTTGTTCGTAAAACTGGCTGGCATCCCAAGGATTATCGTTCGTCATTTTCCAGTCGTTAAGTACAGCATTGGCATCATCTTTATAAACACCGGCACGAATCCAGTTAAGCGGATTGGCGGGGATATCGATATCAGGAACACCTCCAAACCAAAATTGTGAACTATCCTGGAAGGTAAGCGATGAATTGATCAAGCCATTATTGGAAGCAGTGGTGCTTCCCGGATATGGAACCTGATTGACTGCAATCGAGATACCCAATTCAGGAATTACCTGTTCGTAACCAACGGCTATCGAGGTATCGGAATACCATACATTGCCATTAAAATCGGTCAACACCCATTTGGCATCATTAATAGTAATAGAATCCCTAAGTACGGTCTGTCCCTGTGCGTTAGTAGTAGAAGGCTGCTTCACATCCGAAAAACGAAGGACAAAATCACCAGCTACCATGTCAAGAGGATCAACCACCTTAACGTTGAGCGGGCCAAAGTTTTTGACATACTCCGCCTCATAAGCAATGGGGTAATTTTCACTACCAATCGAATCCTCAGTAAAGTATCTGCCCGTGGCAGGATCTTTAGTATAGGTAATTGGAGGCTTGGATAAAATCAAATCCACCGTACTTTGTTTCAATTCCAATTCAAAACCTGCATTTCCATTACCCTGCAAACGGGTAATTTCAAAACGATCGCCATATTCAGAGTTGGTAACTAATCCATTAACAGGTTTATGTGGAATGGCCGTATAGACTTTAATATTTTTCCTACCAGCAAGGTAAGGTAGCTTTTGGCCATAAAGACCATTTTCGATACCCGGATCCTGGCTATAAGGTGAATACTCATTGTAGGCGTAGGCCAGGGCAATGAAATAATACTGCTTATGATTGACCAAGGCGGCATTATAAGCATCCTGTGTGATTTGGAAAGTATGACTTATTCCTTCATCACCACCATCGACCATTACTGTGGGCACGGTAGCACCTACACCCCTGTCGAAATTGTAGTTTATCAATTTCGTTACGCCATTTTTCTTATCATACTGAGCTACGAGACGCGCCAGATCGGGGTCATAAATACTTTCGACACTCACATCGGCACGACGCAGTTGGAAAATTTGATAACCCTCGAAGCGATAGGTTTTCAACGAATCTTCCTCGGCTTGACTCCGTGCACCAGTAGTATCTTCCAAAAGTTGAATATTGGGGTCAAGCTCCGAATAGGCTTCGAGGAAGTTGTTAGATCCTTTACGATTAGAAATGGTAACGGTAATGCTACGATCCGTTTCGAGAAAGGTAAGGTCGGGAGCACTGGGACCATCCAGCACCTTGAAGCAGTTATCAAAGAGTGCTTGAGCTTTGTCATCAACCACGCGCAGCAACAGCACAGAAGCCCAAGGGCCACCCGAAGTGGCGCGTGCCCAGGGAATACCAACGGTTATATAATTAACCGCACCGGGTTCCAGGTCGAAAGGACCAGCTGACTGCATGAAGCGACGGTCGCCAGGTTGGTTTTGTTCGTTCTCCTCGGTCCAGTATTTACCATTTTGGTTAAAGCCTTCGTTGGGAGGGGTTCCACCGGTTCCCCAGTTGCAGGGGTCGGTAGCACCAGGAAACATAAAATCGCAATCGGGACCTACAGCTTTGAGGTCGCTTTCGTGGGCTGTACCGCCATATTTCATTTTAGTGTTATCTTTCCAAATCCCTTTCAGGTAATTGTAATATTCGGGGGCGCGGTCAGGGTCAGTAGTATTAGGGTTGGATGAGGTATTGTTGTGATATACATAACGGCGCATACCAAAACGCTCGTTATCCATTATGCCATCGCCAAAGTTTACGCCGTTGATACTTACATCGCAAATCTGAAGGAAGGTAGTATCGCCCTGGATATTAATTAAGGTATCATATTTGGGATTATCGTTACCATCGGGATCCATATAGGGACCCTGGAAAAAGTCAACGCCAATAGCGGGGGGTTGATCGCCATAAGCTTCTACCTCGCCCGAGCCATCGATGGGCGTTCCATTGTAGCAATAGCCCAAACCACGAGCTACATCACATCCTACATAGTCATCCTGAGCATAACCTAAATCGGTATCAACCCATTGACTAAAATAAGTTTCGGTGAGTTTAAAGGTAGAACGGTTAATAACCTCATAACTATAGAAAGTCATATTATTCACCTCATCATTGGTAGCGAAACCAAAGGCTTGCGCTCTAACCTCCATACCAATAGGAGAACCTTCGGTTTCGGTATGAATATTTCCCTTATCATTAAATACCCACCACAATGTTTGGTCGCCTTTGATCACCTGGTCGGAGAGAATACCATATTTCCAGTTGTCCTCGGTATCGGGATAATAATAATCGGCATCCATGGTTGGAGTAAGAGTTTTACACAGACTATTGTCGATGTCGTAATATGGATAATCGCCGGCACGCGGATCGTAGTTTCCATCACCATCGTTGTCGTAGAAAGGAGCCAGGTAGTAGCTCTGTCCCAGTGCTTCGTCACCATGTGCAGGCCAATTGAGGATAGATTCGGGGATAGCATAATCCGGATATTCTTCAGCAGGATCAGCACTGTTAGTGTAGGCCACGAAAGCATCCACCTCGGCACGGGTAATTTTAAAAAGCTTATCGTATTCGGCACAGGTTTCCTCATCAACCGAAGCGTCGATACGCGAGATTGGGCCGGGCCAATAATCAACACCTCCGTTAAAATCGGGTCCTTGTCGATAACGCTGGGCTGCAAGTTTAAGCTGACCATTAACATCGAGGCCGCCAATCCAAAGCGCAGCCGAAAACATGGAGGTTTGTTGGGTCGTTGCTGGCACGTAATATTCTGAGCGGTCGAAATTCCACCACATATCACCACCAGTATTTATCCGGGCACGGATATTATTAACATCGAGAAAGCCGAAGGCACCACTGGGCGAACATCCTGCAGCAGTAGCTTTGAGATTGGTTTGCGTATTATCCGTAGTATCTCTTTGTTGTTCTTTGGCAGAACTTGTTGAATATGCAAAGAGAATGATTGAAACGGAAAGAAGCAGCGTTCGCAATATGTATTTTATTTGTATCATAACTATAAAATTATCCTGTTTTAGATTTCTGATGGCTTAAAAGTTGAAGGTTACGCCAAGACGAATCTGACGAGGTGAACTAAAATTACCCGGCGTATTCATTTTCATTGCATATAGGTCACGATAGGACTGTGGGTCAATGGAAGAATTGATATTATTCTGCCACTCGGGAGCAGTAAGATAACCATCATCATCGGGGCTGCCAGTAGCCGAATACACACCAATAATATTTTTGGTATTCAATAGATTAAGTACCTGCAAATAAACATTGAGATACATTCGCGAGTTAGGCTTTTTGGATACATTGATATCCCTGTCCAAACGAGCATCGATGCGGAATTGCCAGGGCAAACGCGAACCGTTGATAGTACCTGCAAGCACTCTTCCTCCAGCACCGGCATACTCACCAATAATATTTTCGGAACGGGTAAATGGTGTGCCCGAACCGCCACTAAGGGTCAGGTTAAGTCCGGTATTCTGCAACCATTGGGTTGTTTTCACCTGGTCGGTTCCTTTTATTTGCCTGGTGGTACTAGGGCCATTGTAGTCTTTACCCTCACCAAAACGATAATCGAGTACCACATTAAAGGCATGACGGCGATCCCAGTTCAAAGGAAGAATGGTACGCAGATTTGGCAAACCGGCAGTTACCAATGCCCTTGAAGTATTAGGGCTGGAACCGGTACCTTCGGCAAATTGCAGCGTGTAGCTAACCCTTGCCCTTACATTATTGGTACGACGAAGATCGTATTCCACAGTTAAACCTTTAACGGTAGAGAAGTCAAGGTTGGCATACGAATCGTAAAGGTTAGACCCTCCGGTGTAAGCTCCGGTATAGCGGAAAAACTGAATCTGATCACGGATTTCGCGATAAAATGAAGAAATCTTCAAGGATGAAGTATTACTCAACATTTGCTGAAAGCCCAACTCGTAATCGATGGTTTTTTCGGGCTTCAGGTTTGGATTATTAACTACATCATTTTGCTGTTCGAGGAAGAAATAATCAGTTGGATCCATTCTTAGTGCTGACGTAGGCCGCTGTGTTAAGATGTCGTAGTGGGCAAAAAACACCGACTCATCCGACACCGGGAATGAAAACGCAATACGTGGCATAATGCTTACCTGAGGCTCATAATCCTCAAATACGTCAGCCGTAACTTTGTTTTGATTGGGGTCTTTCAGATAAGGCGTAATACCACTACCGGCATCCAATATATTAGGGTTCTGAATAACAGCACCGGAGGCATTGTACCAGGTATCCTCTTCGCGATAACCAAGTACTGATGAGGGATTATCTTTATTATCCACATAAATTACAGCATCCGAACCAATGTTTGAGGGGTGTGCCCCTCCATCGAAGCGCGTACCTTTTTCGCCAACCGTGTAGGCTGAGTAAAGCAGGTAGGGATCCTTGAGTACATTTTGGTTGGCATCAAAACGGTCAACACGAACACCGATATTAAAAATCAAATCGTCCACATTAAATTTATCTTGTATGTAACCGGCCATATAAATAGGCTCGAAGGCCTGAATATCGCGTGTGTTGTATTCCTTAATCTGGCCATTAGGCAAGGTGATGCTGTTGGTTTTATTAAAAAAGTCATCAAACGAAGGCCGACTCGAGTTTTTATTACCATAAGGATCGTAGCCATGATAACTTACATAATTAGCACCATCGCTGAGCAACTCATCGGGGCTAAACATATTTACATCCAATCCACCGCTAACCGGCACATCTTTGTGGATAAGGCCATCGGCATCTATGTAATTGATGGTTTGGGTATTGGGGTCGTAGGAGTCGATGTCGATCCAGTCGGTACCCTGAATGGCCAAACCCATACGGTCGCGCAGGTTGATATCGAAGATACGCTGGTCGGTAAAACTATACAGGCGACCATAATTAATGGTATCCTGAAATTGTCCCTCAATTTCTACCAGCTCGGGGTTGGCCTTATCCAATTCGTTAACATGGGCATTGGCATACAAGCGCATCAGCGACCACAACTGAACCGGGCCATAAGAGTATGCCCTGTCGTTGCGCTGCTCGTACTGTAGGCCAAATTCGATGGCGTGGTTTCCAATATCTGCGGAGGCATTGGCCGAGATACCAATTTGCGATTCAACGCCCTTACCATACCCATTATACTGTGTTCCAACGTTCCCCCAAAGACTAGTTGAATAAACCTCATCCGGTGACTGGCCGTTAAGCAGGCCACCGTACAATTGCACCTGGTTGGCATTGAGCCAATAGCCACCTTGTGGATTAAACTGCCAGTTGCCTTTATTGGGATATAATTCGTAGTATTGCTCGGTATAGCGGGCAACATCAGGGTTGATGTCGTAGGCCTGGAAGGTAAAGGCTGTGTCCTGCCATGCATTTTGTACCCAAACATCGCTGTATTCCACGCCGTTTATGGTATCCGAACCCAACTCGTACGAACGTTGCTTGTAAGTTTCAAATTTCCCCAAATAGCCATAGTTAAATAATTTATCACCATGCGAATCATCTTCTATTTCATAGCTGTCGCGCGAGTAGTCGGCCTGGATAGAGTAGAAAACATTTTTAACAATAGAAGTGCTTTCTTTATCCACCGGGAAGCGCTGAGTGAATCGACCAAACACACGCCAGGTGGTAGCCATAACATGACGGTTATTGTCCCAGTTGAAGAGCGAGTTATAATAACTAAAATCTCGATAATCCTGGCGATTGTATGAACCACCCAAAGTTAATCCAATGGTAGGAGAAGCCCGCAGGTCAAGTTTACCTGAGAGACTGATAGTTAAACGATCGGTGTTTTGTGTATTGGTAATCTTTTCGGTGTTTTCGGTGCGGGTATAAAGCGAATTATTAAACACACCAAAACCACTACCACTCAAACGCTGTGGTGTTTCGCGAAGATAATCGGCATAGTCATCGGTTATCTTATTAAGTGTACCTTTTGCCGAAGGACGACCATCCTGACGGTAAACCATCTCGCCGGCAAGAAAATAGCCCAGGAGTGAGGTTTTGTTCCCGTTTTCCATTCGGGTCAATAGCGGCCCTTGAATGTTAAGGCCAAAACGGTTGTAGCCAAAGGCATCCAAAAATTGTGAGGTTTGTGCTTCAACACCGGCACCAAACTCGCGCGAGGGGCCTTTGGTGGTAACACTAATTACACCACCGGTAGCATCGCCGATACGGGCGGGCGTACCACCCAAAATTACCTGCACTTGCTCGATGGATGACTCGGGTATGTTAACCGAACCAATTACGCGCATCCCGTCAATATAATATGCCGTACCGCTACTACGCTGGCCACGGATACTAATATTGCCACCATCGGCATCGGAATAAACACCCCCTACCGTTGTAGCGATGGAGTTGGTAGAACGGTTAGGCATTTTTTGAATTTCTTCGGAGGTTACCGTAGCTCCCGAGGTGGTTTTATCTTTAGAGATGAGTGGAACCTTGTATTCCACCACCTCAACCACTTCCAGGGTTTCGGCAGTAACCGAAAGCTCGATGTCCTGAAATGCAATTTGGTCATTCTTTACAACCACATTGGCGATTTCTTTGGTTTTGTAACCAACAAAAGATGCCCTTACATTGTAATTGCCAGGCCTTAAAGGTTTAATAACGTATTTACCGTCAAAGTCGGTGGTTGCTCCGGTAACAAGGTTACCACCTGAAAAAACCGCCACATTAGCGAATGGAATGGGCTCTTTTGTATCGGTATCGAGCACTTTCCCCTGTAGGGCACCTGATTGAGAGAATACAAAAAGGCTTGTTGATAGTACAATACCAAGCGTTAAAAGTAGATGTTTTAACATACCATATAATTTTATGTTTGTTTATACTTTGTGCTAAAGGGCGGTAAAATTACTAATAATTAAATGTATTAACCAAAACCTTTTTGCGTTTCGGCCCTTATTTAAAATCACACTTAATTAGTACCGCCGGTTTAATATTTCTGAATAAATAACTGCTCTGCGCAGATCGAAGTAGGTTTGCCCCTCTATTACAGTATTTTCAGGGCTACTTTGTCCTTCAAAAATCATAGCATCTTCAAGCTCCATCTCATTATCTTCAGTCTTTTTGTGATTGAGATTAAAATCTGGTGCTGCTTGTTCTGCTATTTCTTCATCGTAATACTTTTGATACACATTGGGCTTCTGATCATCCGAAAAGCCATCATACCGGTTTCCAATTTCGGGCTGTTCAGGAATGGTTTCGAGCGACTGAGCCTCCGTTTCTGGAATTTTCTCCAGGCTAATCTGCTCGCCAAGCAACCATTCTTCGAGCTTTGATTTGAATTCCGGTTTTGTTTCCGTCCTTGGATCCTGCCCCGCCTCATGCTGCCAATCCATGCGCACATCCTCGCTTTCGCCCACATCAGAAGATTGACCCCGTCTGGCTTCTTCGGCACGCATTTGCTCCAGCTTCTTTTTCTTCTTAGCATTTTGCTGATAAAAAGAAAAAGCAAGCCATCCAACTAAAAGTAAAAAATAAATAATGTCGTCCATGGAAATAAATTATTCACGCATCTTAACACGTAAAAGTAGAAGCACCTAATCAGGGCTTAAAGAAAAAATCAGTTTACGGCTTTTTGTAATCAGTTATCGGCTTGAGTTTTTTAACATTTTTTAGCGTTTTACAAACCTCGTTTTCAATCAATTACACGAATAAAACCCTACTACATTCCCTAATTTTTATATACTTCTAATTTGCTGTATTAAAATGCAATTGTATTAAATTATCGTTTTCTGTTATCTACAAATTATGAATGGTTTCGATAATCAGCTCCTTGCGCCGACGCGACACCGGTACTTTACTGTTATCGCTCATCAAAATAAAACCGCCATCGTTTTTCATGTAGCCCTTGATGTAAGCTACATTAATAAGGTGCGACTTGTGCGGTCGGATAAAATTGTGCTCTGCCAACATCCGCTCATTTTCTTTCAAGGTTTTGGATATCAACAGTTTTTTGCCATTGGTAAAAAAGAAGTTGGTGTAATAATTATCCGATTCGCAGCGCAAAATATCGCTCACCGGGATTACATGGATTTTTTCGGCAGTGCTCAAAATTATCTTCTTCGACTCGTTATTCTTGTTTTTGATATTATCGAGCAGCACGTTGATATTTTGGTTGATGTTGGCGTTTTTAATGATTTTCTTCTCCTCAACCTTTTGTACCGCCTCAATCAACTCATCGGGAATGATGGGTTTCAACAAATAATCGAGCGCACTGTATTTGATGGCCTTGATGGCGTACTGGTCGAAGGCAGTGGTAAAAATGATTTCAAAATTTATTTCATCAAAAGATTCGAGCAACCTGAAACCGCTGCCATCCTTCATTTGAATATCCAGAAAAATGACATCGGGTTTGGCACTTTTAATTTTCCGTTTGCCATCCTGCACGCCTTCGGCCTCGCCCGAGATAATTACATTAGGGCAATACCTTTCGAGCAAACCAACCAATGCAATGCGCGATTTTTGCTCGTCGTCGATGATTACAGCTTTTACCAATTTTTAATTTTTAATTAATGGGTCAAATATCCACAAAATAGTTTAATCCAATGCTATTTTTCAAAATCATCTGCTTATTTTTAATTATTACAAATAACAGAAAAGGCCGTCCTTGATAGCCTGCCCCGACCATCGGGGTCAGATGTCCGATTTTAGAAGTCAGATTTTAGATGTGATTGTATGATGTTTGATTTTAGATTTTGTGCGAGAGGTCAACATCTTCGTCTAACCTTGCACTGCAAACATCGGACATCTTACATCGGACATCTGACATCTTCAGACTTCCTGAATTGTAATCAGCACTTCCACTCTGGTTCCGGCGGGTTTGCCGCTGGTATCTTTTAGGTCGAAAACTTTAACGCTGTATTTTTCGCGTGCACCTTTATTAAGGATGTCCAGACGTTCTTTGGTAATCATCATGCCACGCGATTTGGCATTAAGCCCGTTTTGGCGTTTAATTTCCGTTGCCGCCTGCCGTCCGATTCCATCATCCACAATAGTACAAAGCATCATTTCACCTTTTCGTTTGAATTCGATTTTAATACTTCCTGATGTTTTCTTATTAACCAAACCATGAATGACCGCATTTTCGATGTATGGCTGAATAATCATGGGAGGTACACCGGTGAATTCCTCGTCAATTTCGGGGTCTATTATAATGGTGTAATCAAATTTGTTGTCGAAGCGCAGTTGTTCAATTTCGATGTAGTGTTTCACAGCAGCAATTTCATCGGCCAGCGGAATCACCGCCTCGCTCGAATTGACAAGAATCAGGCGCATGAGTTGGGAAAAGCGGCTAAGGTAGTTTACCGCCAAATCGATATCATTGGTAATGATAAAACTTTGAATCGAATTGAGCGAATTAAAAATAAAGTGGGGGTTCATTTGCAGGCGCAGAGCCTTTTGCTGAATATCGAAGAGTTGCTTTTCGATTTTCAATACTTTCTTCTCCATCACATGCTTGCGCCGGATGCGACGTACGCGTGAATAAATAATCAACCAGATTAAAAACAGAAAAAAAAGTACAACCAGGGTTTTGAAATACCAGGTTTGATGCCAGGGCGGTTTTACTATCACGGTAACTGCGATTCCATCCTTGTTCCAAACTCCATTGCTGCTGGCACCCACTACCATAAAAGTATAGTTTCCAGGATTCACGTTGGTGTATTCGGCAAAGTGCCGCCGTCCGTCAACGTAAGTCCAGTCGTGGCTATAGTTTTTAAGCAGGTATCCGTACTTGCTGCGGTTTGCATTGATGAAATCGAGGGTAGAAAACTCGAAGGAGAAGAAATTTTCGTTGTAGGATAATATGATGGTGTCGCCATCGGATACCTGACCCGGCTGGGCTTGGTTAAATTTTTTGAAGGAGGTAATCAAAATTTTGGGTTTGGATGGATTTATCCGAATGGAGCCTGGCGTAAAAACATTGAAGCCTTTCATGCCACCAAAAAACAGTTGGCCGCTCAACGATTTCAGCTTAGCCCCTACATTAAATTCGTTGCTCTGCAGGCCATCGCTTACATCGTAATTAACAAAAGTGTTCTTGCGCGTGTCCATCATGGCAATACCCCAGTTGGTGCTCATCCACAAATTGCTGCTGCTGTCTTCCAGAATTGTGTAAACCACATTATTGGGCAGGCCATTTTTGGTGGTATAGGATTGGAAAGTGTGGGTTTGCCTGTCGAAAAGCTCCAGCCCCCCACCCCGCGTGCCCAGCCAAAAATTATCATTGCTATCCTCGTAGAGACAAAATAAACGGTCGGTGCTCACAGGGTCGGATTCCGGACCGTGATTTCGATAAACTGTGAAACTTTGCGTTTCGGGATGAAACAGGTTAAGACCATCAAGCGTAGCGATCCAAAAATTGCCCTGCTTGTCCTCCAGGAAATCGTAAATGGTATTGCTCGAAATGGAGGCCGAATCATCGGGTGCGTGCCGAAAAACACGGATGGCATGAGTGATAGGATCGATGGTATTCAAGCCATTGTTGGTGGCCACCCAGATAAGCCCGTTTTTATCTTCATACAAATTAATAACATAATTTCCACACAGGCTGTTGTGATATTGCACCGAGGGCTTGAATTGATAAACGCGTCCTGTTTTGGTATCCAGCTTGTTCAAGCCCTGGTCTCTGGTTCCTATCCATACATTGTTATTCTTATCCTTTAGCAAGGATCGCACACGGTCGCTGGACAGTTTATTATCGGAAGTAAAATACTCGGAAAGCGGGCTAAACTTTCCGGTGTTGGCGTTAAAAACCCCAATACCATCATCGGTGCCTACCCAAATAATTTGGGGGCGATATTCGATGAAAGCCCACACAAAGTTGTTGCTCAGCGACTCGGGATCGTAAGGATTGGCCTTAAAGTGATGAAAGTGAGGTTTGAATTTATTCCAGATATTTACTCCATTAAAGGTTCCAAACCACACATTGCCTTCGGTGTCTTCGATAATATCGTAAACCCGATTGCTGCTAAGTCCACCAGCATCATTTATCCACGACTGCACCTGTGCAAACGAAAAGTCGCCGGTATCCAACAGATTTAATCCGCCACCATCGGTTCCTATCCAAAAATTCCCGGACTTATCCTGATAAACCGATTCCACAAAATTATGGCTCAGGCTCTGCGGGTCATCTTTATCATGCCTAAAAACCCTAAACCCAGCTTGGCGGCGATTGAGCAGACTAAGTCCGTTTTCGGTACCCACCCATATTCGGTGCCGGTCATCCTCGTATATTGCCCGCACACGATTACTGCTCAGGCTGTGCGGATCTTCGGGACGATGCAAGTGGCGTGTGTTTTCGAGCGTATTAGGATTATATTCAAGCAACCCAAAATTGGTTCCAAGCCAATAAATACCCGCAGAGGATTTTAAAATGTAATTGATTTGATTACCAGGAGCACTTTGCAATTGCGTTTCACTTTCGTGATAACGTTTTACTTCGTAGGTTTCCAGATCGATAATATTAAATCCCCCATCGGTTCCCAGCAAAATCCTTCCCGGTTGATCCTGAAGCAAAAAGTTGATTTTGTTATGACTAATGGTTGCAGAATCGTCCGGCCTGTGCAAAAACACCAGCACCGAATCATCGCCACGGCGCAGGCAGTTAAGACCCACATCGGTACCAATCCAAACATTGCCATCATCGGTTTCGATGAGCGCATTCACCGTTTCGTTGCTCAGGCCGTCCATCCGGTTGTAGGTAACAAAGTTGTAACCATCAAATTTATTCAGGCCATCCCAGGTTCCAAACCACAGGTATCCATAGCTATCCTGCATCAGGGTGTAAACCGTGTTGGCCGAAAGCCCCTTTTGCAGCATGGTATTTTCGCTGGTTATCACTTCGAAATTAAAATCGGCTGGCTCCTGGGCATGAACCCCGATAAAAAAGCCGAGGCAAAAAAGAATACCTATTATAATATGGTGTAGATGTTTTTTCAAAATTTATAAAATACTAAGGACTTTTGATCGCCGTTAGGCTAACTGCAAAAATAATATTTAAAATATGCTTAGGGAATCGAAATTTTTTGTGCCACTGATGAGCCTTGTTGCAATGCTTCTGTTTTTTGGCATGTCGTGCAACAGTGGCGACGAACCGCCCATAGAAGTGGGTTATGTTAATTTTCAGATTTACCCCAATTCTACCGAATATCTGCTCCTGAACAGCCCGGGAGGTTGGGCTTATGTAACGGCCAACAGCCCCAGCCGTGGGGTAATAATTTACCGGCTTTCGATGGACGAATTTAAGGCCTACGAACGAACGCCCACCTACAAGCCGGATAGCTGCTGTATTTATTACGAAAATTATGCAGAATGTTCAAGGCTGATTGTCGAAGATTACTCCTTTGCGCTGGACACTTGCGCAGGATCCAAGTATCTGCTTATCGATGGATCGCCAATAAGCGGGCCGGCGCAATATCCCATGGTACAATACAATACCAATTTTGATGGGGAGACGCTGTTTGTTTATAATTAGTCCGCTATTAACGCAAAGGACGTGCGTCTAATTAATGTCAATCTATAAAATAACACTTCGGAAAATATACGATTTCAGATTATCGATTTTAAATTTTAGATGGTGGTTGATTATCAGTAAAATCTGAAATCTTCAATCATTAATCTTCAATCTAAAATCAATATTTTGTTGACTATTTGGACAGACACTTTTTATAGAAACTACTTAACCCAGCTTGCATTTTCCGAATTGTAACAATTTGATAATTAGCTATCGACAGACGGGGTAGTCGTTTTCTGGGACTACACTTTTGCGTATCTCCTAATTTTCATTCAGAAATATTGGGGCAT
>Ga0307929_1000039_pt1 | contig 124335 bp, 114 predicted proteins | sample AceLakmetage1330_FD_203160 | JGI IMG/M metagenome (GOLD analysis project Ga0307929, IMG submission 203160) | Saline water microbial communities from Ace Lake, Antarctica - #1330 | ecosystem: Environmental > Aquatic > Non-marine Saline and Alkaline > Saline | place: Antarctica: Ace Lake...
ATTGGTTAATATTTCTTCAATTGATGTTGACTTGAACAGTACTTGGTATAATTGGAATGGAACTAATTATTCTTATTCTGGTCCCGAAAACATCATTTTTAATGAAAGTGTTAATACTTTATCAGTTTGGTCCAATGATTCTTTTGGTAATTTAAATTATAGTAACGTAACTTTTACGATTGATACTACTTCTCCAAGTTTGGGTATTATTTCCCCTATTGAAGGTACGAATTATTCTAATGCTACTCAGTTATTGAACATTTCTGCTACTGATGATAACTTAAATAGCACTTGGTATAACTGGAATAACACAAACGAAACTTATACTTCTTCAGAAGAAATCACTTTCGATGAAGGTTCTAACACATTACATGTTTGGTCTAATGATACTTTAGGCAATATTAATTATACTAATGTAACTTTTACAATTGATAGCACTTTCCCAACCTTGGCTATCATTTCTCCAATAGAAGATACATACTATAATTCATCAGAACAATTATTGAATATTTCTTCTGATGATGCCAATCTAGATACTACTTGGTATAGTTGGAATGAAACTAATGCTACCTATATTAACCCAGAGAACATTACTTTCACCGATGGTAATAGAACTTTAGAAGTCTGGGTTAATGATACTTTTGGTAATGTTAATTATACTAGTGTAACTTTTACGATTGATACTATCGCTCCTTCATTGAATATAATAACCCCTGTGAATACTACTTATGATAACGCAACCCAATTGGTTAATATTTCTTCAATTGATGTTGACTTGAACAGTACTTGGTATAATTGGAATGGAACTAATTATTCTTATTCTGGTCCCGAAAACATCATTTTTAATGAAAGTGTTAATACTCTATCAGTTTGGTCCAATGATTCTGTTGGTAATTTAAATTATAGTAACGTAACTTTTACAATTGATACTATCGCTCCTTTGTTGAACATAGTGGCTCCTATTAATACTACTTATGATAACGCAACCCAATTGGTTAATATTTCCTCAACTGATGATAATTCAAATAGTACTTGGTATAATTGGAATGGAACTAATTATTCTTACTTATCCTCTGAGAATATAACTTTCAATGAAGGTCCTAATATTTTGTATGTTTGGTCCAATGATTCTGTTGGTCATTTGAATTATAGTAACGTAACTTTTACGATTAGTATTCCTGTAGTAATCCCTAGTAGTAGTGGTGGTAGTGGTGGAGGTGGGTCTTCTCGTGTGTCTACTCCGGTAGCAGATGCAAGTGAACAAGTAATAAATATTGTAGAAGAAAACGAATTTATAAATTTGGATGATCCAACTATTACAGAAAATTATATTGCATTTAGTGAAGTTGATAATGTTGCATTTACTATTAAGTCTAGTAAGCATACTTTATCTATTAACAAATTTGATGCTACAACTATTGTTATTCTTATACAATCTGAACCAATTGTGGCTTCTTTGTCTATCGGTTCTTTGTATGAATTTGATCTAGATAATGATAGTTTGAAAGATTTAAGGATGAGATATGATGGTATAGATTATGAAACAGGATTCCCAATCTTATTTATTCAAAAAATAGATGATAAGCCCAATGAACAAAAAAAAGAACTCGAGGATGCCTTAGAAGGAAAAACAGATAATGTATTGGGAGAGGTACCTATCGGAGAGAAAAAGAGAGTATTTGGATTTTTGATTATTCAATTCGTTTTATTTTTTATTTTTGGTTTTATTTGGAAGACATATCGTTCTACTTGGAAAAGAGATTGATATATTTTTCTTTAAGTTTTATGTCGGGAAATTTTACGGACGTTTTTGTATAGCCATCTCCGAGTAGTAACAATAAGAAAGATTTAAATACCCTTTTTTATCAAGATAATTATGAAACAGAAAACTAGAAATAAACTTGGTGCTTGTGTTATTATTGTAGCTGGTTTGGCAGGTTTACTTAGTGGGTGTGCTAGTATTCCAGCAATGCATAACGATGTTCAACAATATTATGAAAAGACTATTTTACCTCAAATAAATGATAAAAATAATGTGTTAAGTTATTTAGGTGTTAATGAATATGTTATCCCGAAGGATATTTTTGAGGCATATGCAACAACGATTGACAAAAGAGATATGAATGGATCTACTCATGCGGGTGGTTATTTTAATCAAAATTATTTAGATACTGTTTTAGAGAAGGAAGAATTTACAAAAAAGCTTAATGATTTAGGTTTGGAGGATAAGGATGTTGATAATTACAGTGAAATATTTTCTAGTGAAGGTGCGATTATTTTTAGTAGTTTGGCCTTAGAAGATGGTTCGTTGGAATTAAAACTTCGTCATGAGCGTCTTCATAGAGATTTAAAAACTATTAGTTCTGAAGATTATGATTATTTAATGTCTGTAGCACAGGAAATGTTAGTGACTTATGATGATAAAGGTGTTAGAGTAGTTCACGAGAAAGGTTTTTCGGGTAGTGTATATGCTTATATGGCATGTTTGGGTAACAAAGAGGAATTCTATACCTATATTACTCAAGGAGTTTTTACATCTGCTACAAAAGATTTTTTTAAAGAAAATTATCCAAAAGCTTATGAGATGATATATGATTTGTATGATAAAACTGCTATAGCCAAATTAAAATAGATTACCATATATTGATTTTTTACATTGTTCCGTCATCGTTGATTCCAGCGTCGTCTTCGCTTACATCTTTTGGTTCTTGAGTTGGTTGTTCTGCAACTTCTTTCATGTCTTCTTCTGAGATTGAATCAATCATTGCTTTAAAGTCCGCAAATTTGGTTGCTGGGATTCTTGTTCCTGCCTTTGTGAAGCCTGTGTATCGTTCACTTTTTACAAATTCTCGGATTGTCAAGCCTCTTTTGCCTCCGAAGTCGTCAACTCTTATTACGATTTCTGTTTCTGGGTTTTTTGAGATTTTTCCGATGTCTTTTTCCATGTTAAATAATATTTTTTGTTGTTTATAAGATTATTGTGGTTATTGATGAGTAATTTATTTAAAGATATGATGTCTTTCTGTGTTATGTTGAAAGTGAAAATAAGAAAGTTAAGAGATGATGCGATTATTCCAAGTTATGCTCATAATGGTGATGCTGGGATGGATTTGTATTCTTGTATTAATTGTTCTTTGGAGCAAGGTCAGAGGATGGTGATTCCGACTGGTATCAGTATGGAATTTCCTGAGGAATATGTCGCTTTGATTTGGGGTAAAAGCGACTTGGCTGTTAAGAATGGTGTTGCTGTTTTGGGTGGTGTAATGGAACATACTTATCGTGGGGAATATCGTGTTATTCTGGTTAATACTGGTTATGATGATGTTGTAATTAAGAAAGGTCAGAAAATTGCTCAGATTTTGATTCAGTCTGTTGTTAATGTGGAAATTGAAGAAGTTGAGTAATTATGAAAATGTTTTTGGTAGCAGTGAATTATAATAGTATTTTTAAATTGGAGGTGGTATAAATTCTTATGATATTGAGTGATGGTCAGATAAAAGAGGCTGTTAATGATGGAAGAGTTGTTGTTGATCCGTTTTTTGATGATTGTGTTCAACCGGCTAGTTATGATTTACATTTAGGTAAGGAATTTAAGATTTTTAGACCACATAAGACAGAAATTATTGATACGAAATGTCCTGTTGAAGATTTAATGGAGGATGTTAATTTAGGTGATGATGAGGCATTTATTTTACATCCAAAGAGCTTTGCTTTGGGATTGGTTAAAGAAAAAACTGGTGTTGATAATTGTCATGTTGGTAGGTTAGAGGGTAAGAGTTCTTTGGCGAGATTAGGTTTACTTATTCATACTACTGCTGGTTTTTTGGATCCTGGTAATTGTTTGCAATTGACCTTGGAATTATTTAATGCTAGTCCTTTACCGATTAAGTTATATCCTGGAATGAAAATTGCACAGATTGCTTTTGAGACTTTGGGTCGTGGGTGTGATGTTCCGTATGGTGCGGCTAGGGGAAGTAGCTATTATGGTGTCGATAAGATTCAGATTTCTCAGATGAGTAAAAATTTTGAGGAATTTGATAAAAAGAGTGGAATGTTTAATCCTAAAAATAGTTAATATTTTCAACAAAAGATTTTTAAAGGTTTTGTCGTGATATATTATTAGGTTGGCCTCGTAGCTTCCCACAGGGATGACTCAATAAAATTGAGCCGCAGCCTTTGGATGCTTCGCTGAGTCATTTATACCATGGCCTCGTAGCTCAGCCTGGTAGAGCAATGGGCTTTTAACCCATGTGTCGCGGGTTCAAATCCCGTCGAGGTCATTTTTACGTTTGAACTTTAATGGTTCAATTTTTATTTATAACTTTTATGATATATATTTCGGAATGCTAGTGTTGTTCCCCAATAATACTTTTAATGTATTATGTTTTTTTAGTTTTATGATTAAATTGTTTGTTGGTCCAATGTTTTCTGGAAAGAGTGATGCAATTTTGGCAGAAGCCGAAAAATTACATATTGCAAATAGGCCGTATGTTTTAATTCAACCCTCCTTTAATAGTCGTGATGGTGGAAAGATAAAGTCACGTTCTGGTAGAGAACTTAATGCTGAAGTTGTCAATGTTACTGAAAAAGGTTGGCTAGAGAAATTTAGTGAATTGATAAGAAAAAATACTTGGATTGCAATTGATGAATTTTTTATGTTTCCTTATTCTACTGAGTCCCCCTATTCTATTATAGATATAATTCGTTTTTATGGAAGAGATAGGCTAATTAATATTTCATCTTTGAATTTAGATTTTAGGGGAGAACCGTGGCCTATAATTAAAGATTTATTTCCTTTTGCCGACGATGTTAAGGTCTGCGAAGCCGTTTGTTCAAATTGTGGAAAAGTGGCTACAAGGACACAGAGATATACAAAAGGTGATAATGGAATATGGTGTCCATCGTCTTTTAGTGAGCCTGTTTTAGTTGTTGAGGGAGTGAAAAATTATAAATATGGTGCGGCTTGTAAGTTTCATCATTTAGTTGGAGAGACTCCTCCATTAAAAGTACCGTTTTTCTTTAATCTTTCTTAATGCAGAATATACAAAAGGTTTTTAAAGGAAGTTTTTTATATTTTTCTAGAGATAAAAGTTCTGAATATAAAACATGCATATTTTACAACCAAAACAAAAAAAACTTGACGGAAAAGAAGTGGAAAGAGTCTTGAATGAGTTTAATATTGGGTTGACTCAGTTGCCTAAAATTTCGTTAAAGGATGCTGGCTTACCGGAAGGTTGTATTAAAGGCGATGTTGTTGAAATTAAAAGGGAGGATGAAACCTATTATAGGGTTGTCGTATAAATGGAAAATAATCATATTCTAGTAAAAAATTATTTAGAGAATCATTCTTTGGTTGAATCTAATATTAGATCGTTTAATGATTTTATTGAAAATAAAATGCAAAAAATCATTCAAGAATTATCAGATTCAATTCCTACAGAAGATTTTGAAATTAAGTTAGGGAAGATTGTTGTTGAAAAACCAAACATTATAGAATCTGACGGTTCTAAAAAGTTGATTACTCCTGCTGAAGCTCGTTTGAGAAATTTGACTTATTCTGCTCCTATTAAATTAGATATGACTATTAATTATGCAGGTCAGGCAGAAAGTGCTACTGTTGATTTAGGTAGAATTCCTATTATGGTTAAAAGTAGAGTTTGTAATTTGGATGGTTTGAGTGCAGAAGAACTTATTGAAAATTATGTTGATCCAAGAGATACAGGTGGATATTTTTTAATTAATGGTAATGAGAGAATCATGATTATGGCTGAGGATTTGGCAAGTAATCAGACATTTATTGAATTTCAATCAATTAAGAAAATTTTAATGTTGAGATTGTTTTCTCAAAGAGGATCTTATAAAATCCCAATGGCTTTAGTAGAAAATACTGAAGGTATTTTAGAATTGAATTTTTCGAGATTTAGAGATATTCCTGCTATTATATTATTGAAGGCCTTAGGTTTGGAATCAGATGCTGAGATTTCTAAATTAATTGGGAAAGAAACAGACAGTTTGATAGTTAACTTTTATGAATTTGCTTCTATTTCAAATCAAAATGATGCTCTAATGTGGATTGCTGAAAAAAATTCTTTACAGGGGACGACAAAAGAGATTCTAGAAAGAGTTAGTCAAAGAATAGATGCATATTTTTTACCTCATATTGGATTAGATGAAAAAGCTAGAATAGAGAAAGCTAAGACACTTTGTAAATTTGTTAAGCAGTATTATGTTGCGAAAGAGAGTCCTAAGACATCTCTTACTGATAAGGATCATTATGGTAATAAGAGAATTAGGTTATCGGGAGATTTGTTGTCTGATTTATTTAGAGTAAATATGAATATTTTATTAAGGGAGATTCAACATTCCTTACAGAAAACAGTAAAGAGAAGAAAATTTTATTCTATAAAGACTTTAGCAAAATCTACATTGTTTTCTCATAGAGTAGAGTCTGCAATTGCTACTGGTTCTTGGATTGGTGAACGAACTGGTGTTACTCAGAACATGGATAAGAATAATTCCTTTGCTATGATGAGTCAATTACAGAGAGTTACCTCTAATTTGTCGTCTGAGACTGGTGAAAATTTTGCAGCTAGAACAGTTCATCCAACTCATTATGGTCGATTTTGTCCAGTAGAGACTCCTGAAGGTAGTGAAATTGGTTTAAGGAAAAATTTAGCTATTTTAGCTAGAATTTCTAATGTTGTTAATATGTCTGATGAAAAGATATTAGGAATTTTAAAAAATATTGGATTAAAAGATGAAGAAGGACTTGTAGATGTTTTCTATAATGGTATTTTTGTAGGAACTGCTGATGATGTTGAGGAGTTTTTGATAAAAGTTAAAGCACAAAGAAGAACTGATAATTTGCCACTTGAAATGTCTATTAAATATGATAAAGCATTAAACACTATTTTTGTTAGTAGTGAAGTTGGTAGGGTTTTGAGACCATTAATTATTGTTGAAGATGGACAATCTAAGTTAAAACCTGAACATTTAGAAATGGTTAAACAGGGGAGTTTATCTTGGGACGATTTATTTAAACAGGGTTTCTTGGAGTATTTAGATGCTGGTGAAGAAAATGATTGTTTAGTTTCTATAGATGAAGAGAGCTTGACAGAGAAACATACACATCTAGAAATAGATAAGATTGATGTTTTAGGTGTTAGCGTGGCTATGATACCATTTGCTAATCATAATCCTCCTGCTCGTTTAGTTAAAGGTGGTTCTAGAGCATATAGGCAGGGGTTAGGAATATATGCCGCAAATTATTTAGTTAGAATGGATACTGATGTTTCAATTTTACATTATCCTCAAAGACCGATTGTTAGAAGTTTTATTTATGATACATTAAACGTTCATCCTGTAGGTCAGAATGTTGTTGTTGCTGTTATGCCGTTTGAAGGTTATAATATTGAAGATTCTGTCGTTTTAAATCGAGGTGCTGTTCAGAGAGGAATGGGTAGGAGTACTAGATTTAGGCCATATAGCTCTATTGAATTACATTATGCTGGTGGTTTGCGTGATGATATTTGTATTCCTGAAAAAGATGTTTCTGGTTATAGAACTGAAGAAAGTTATAGATATTTAGAAGATGATGGAATTGTATTTCCAGAAGCTAGTTTACTTCAAGGTGAAGTTATTATTGGAAAAATATCACCACCAAAGTTTTTAAGTGAAGCAAGAGAAATCTCTATTCAAAATAAAAAAGAGAATTCTACGGCTATTAGACAAGAAGAAACTGGTGTTGTTGATTCTGTTTTTATTACTCAAGACAAAGAAGGAAATAGAATTGTGCAGATTAGAACTAGAGAATTAAGAACACCTGAGTTGGGAGATAAGTTTTCCTGTCCTCATGGTCAAAAAGGTGTTGTTGGAGCGATTGCGCCAGAAGAGAATATTCCCTTTACTGGTAATGGTATAACTCCTGATATTATTTTTAATCCCCACGGTATTCCTTCTCGTATGACTATGGGTTACGTTATGGATATTTTGGCTGGTAAGTTAGCAGCTTTATCTGGAAAAATTATAGATGCTTCTCCTTTTTCTGGAGAATCGCTAAGTAGTTTAGAAGATAATTTAAAAAAATTAGGTTTTAGACCAAATGGTAAAGAAATCTTTTATCATGGTGTTACGGGACAAAGGATGCCTATAAAGATTTATGTTGGTAGTATGTTTTATTTGAAATTGAAATATATGGTTGCTGACAGAATGCATGCAAGAGGAACAGGAAAAGTAGCATTGTTAACAAGGCAACCTATTGAAGGTAGATCTCGTGGTGGTGCTTTAAGATTGGGAGAAATGGAGCAACAAGCTTTAGTTGGTCATGGTGCCTCTTTGTTGTTAAAAGAAAGATACGATTCTGATAAGGTTGTATTTTATGTTTGTTCTAAATGTGGTGGTTTAGTGATTGATGATCAAATTCATAAGAAGAGAGTTTGTAGTTTATGTCATTCGAATCAAGTTGAACCAGTCGAGGTTTCATATGCATTTAAGTTGTTGGTAGAGGAGTTACAAGGGTTACATTTATTAACTAAATTTAAGCTAAAAAACAAATACGAATAATGGAAGTTGTAAAAAAACAAATAAAGTCAATGGATTTTCAATTATTGAGTCCTGAACAAGTGAAGAAGTTAAGTGTAGCTAAAATTGTTACACCTGAACTTTATGATGTTGATGGTTATCCTGTAGATGGTGGTTTAATGGATTTAAGATTAGGTGCTGTAGATCCTGGTGTTAGATGTAGGACTTGTGGTGGTCGGTTGAAAGAATGTTTAGGTCATCCTGGTATAATTGAATTAGCTCGTCCATTGGTTCATATTAAATATATTCCAATTATTGATATGGTGTTAAGAAGTACTTGTGAAGCTTGTGGAAAAGTATTAATTAAAGATAAAAAGTTTTTAGATAAAGAATTAAAAGATAGAATTAAAAAAGCTAAGGATGGGAAAAAATGTCCTCATTGTAGTATTATTCAGGAAAAAGTTAAGTTAGAAAAACCATCTACATTTAGAGTTGGTAGGAGGAGATTATTTCCTTCAGAAATAAGAGAAAGATTGGCGAAAGTACCTGCTGAAGATTTGAAGATTTTAGGAATAAATGCTGAGACTTTAAGGCCGGAATGGGCAATTCTGACATCATTATTAGTACCACCCGTAACAGTAAGACCTTCTATTACTTTAGAATCTGGTGAAAGAAGTGAAGATGATTTGACTCATAAATTATCTGATATTATTCGAGCTAATCAGAGACTTTGGGAGAATTTGAATGCTGGTGCACCTGAAGTTATTATCGAAGATTTATGGGATTTATTACAATATCATATTACAACTTTCTTTGACAATTCTATTGCAAAGGTTCCTCCTGCTAGACATAGAAGTGGTCAACCATTGAAGACAATAACAGAAAGGATTAAAGGTAAAGAAGGGCGTATCAGGAAAAATTTAGCTGGTAAAAGAGTTAATTTTTCTGGTAGAACAGTTATTTCTCCCGATCCAAAATTGAAAATTAATGAAATTGGAATCCCATTAGCTGTTGCAAAGGTAATAACGGTTGTTGAAAAAGTTACAACGTTAAATATTGAACGATGTAAAAAATTAATTTTAGCAGAACAATATCCTGGAGCAAATTATATTGTTAGACCGGATGGAAGGAGAAAAAGAATTACAGATGAATTAAGAGAGAGTATTGTTGAAGAGATTGAGCCTGGTTATGTTGTAGAAAGGCATTTAATTAATGGAGATATTGTTTTATTTAATCGTCATCCCTCTTTACATAGAGCGAATTTAATGGCTCATTATGTTAAAGTTTTAGATGGTAGAACATTCAGAATGCATCCTGCATCTTGTAATCCATATAATGCAGATTTTGATGGTGATGAGATGAACATACATGGTCCTCAAAATGAAGAGGCAAGGGCAGAGGCAAAAGTATTATTAGATGTGAACCAAAATTTATTTTCACCAAAAAACGATACTAATTTGATGGGTTGTATTGATGACGCATCTACTGGAAATTATTTATTAAACAGAGCTTCTGTAGATAAAGCTGAAGCATCTCAATTATTGTATTCTTCTGGAGCTGAAGATATTTCAGTTCATAAAATGAATACAGGTGCTGATGTTTTTAGTGGTGTTTTGCCTAAGGGATATAAGGATATGACTCCTTTAGGATTTAGAAAAGGTAGTGGTGATGATTTAAAAATTCTTGATAAAAACATTGGGAGAGATGAAACAATGGAAGTGTTAAGAAGGGTGTTTGCTCTGGGTGTTACTTTTTTATCTCGTAATGGGTTTACTGTCTCTGTGGAGGACTTAGATGTTGGCGAGGATGTTAAGAAGAAAACAAAGAAAGTTTTGTTAGAAGCTGATAAAAAGACACAAGAGGTTATTGAATCTTATTATAATGAAACTTTAGAATTATTACCAGGTAGGACTTCAGAAGAGACTAGAGAAATTAAAATTTTACAAATTTTGAATGGTGTTAGATCTGTATTGGGTGACGTTGTAACTAATAGTGTTTCTGAAGATAATAATGTTAATAGTATGATTACTGCTAAAGCTAGGGCTAGTATGCTTAATGTTACTCAGATGGCTTGTTCTGTTGGTCAACAGGTGTTGAATGGTCGTAGAATAGATTTTGGATATACTGAAAGAACATTACCATTCTTTGAAAGAGGAGATTTGTCTCCGAAAGCACATGGATTTATCAATAGTTCATTTATGGAAGGTATGGATCCTGTAGAGATGTTCTTTGGTGCGATGACAGGAAGAGATGGTCTTATGGATACTTCACTTAGGACACCTAAGTCTGGTTATCTTTATAGAAGATTAGCAAATGCTTTACAAGATTTGATTGTAGCTTATGATGGGACTGTTAGAGATGCATCTCAGAATATTGTTCAATTTGTTTATGGTATTGATGGTTTTGATATTTCTGGTGCTCATAAAGAAGAGAAGGTAGCTTCTGGTGAAGCAATTGGTCTTATTACTGCTCAAAGTTTCGGTGAATCTTCTACTCAAATGGTTTTGAATACATTTCATACTGCTGGTGTGGCTGAAGTTCAAGTTACGACAGGTCTTCCTCGTTTGATTGAGATTTTAGACGCAAGAAAATTACCTAAAACTCCAGCTATGGAAATATTCTTAGATGCCGATCATAATAATGAAAAAGATGTAAGAGTTATTGCTGAGAAATTGAGGGAAGTGACTTTGAGAGAGATTATGTCTGATATTTCTATTGATTTTGCTACAAAGGCGATAAGGATTGGTATTAATTCTAAAGCTTTACGTAGTGCTCATATAACATTGGATACTGCTGTTGTTGTTTTGAATGATAAAGGATTTGATGCAAAAATAAAAGATGGTATGATTGTTTTAGAAATGGATAAAGAAGATTTTAAAACAATTTATAAAACGAAAGAAAAAATCAAAAATGTTATTTTATCTGGAGTTAAAAAGATTTCACAGGTTTTAGTTGTTAAAAGAGGAAAAAATTATATTATCTTAACTTCTGGTTCTAACTTAAAAGAAGTTTTGAATTTCAAAGGTATTGATAGCGATAAAGTAATAACAAATGATGTTCATGAAATTTCGAATGTTTTAGGAATTGAAGCTGCTCGTAAATCTATTATTAATGAAATTGAAAAAGTTATTAATTCTCAAGGTCTAGATGTGGATAGAAAACATTCTATTCTCGTTGCTGATACTATGACGGCTTCAGGAATTGTAAAAGGTATTACTAGAATGGGTATTATTGGTGATAAGAGTTCTATTCTTGCAAGGGCATCTTTTGAAACCCCTGTTAAACATTTTGTTCAAGCGACAAAAACAGGTAGATCAGATAAAATAGCCTCTGTAATTGAAAATATTATTTTGAATCAACCTGTTCCTGTTGGAACTGGATTGCCAGGGTTGCTTGTTAAGGTTACAGGTTCTTTAGCTAACAAAAATAAAAAATCTAAGGATAGTAAGGAGTAATGATGAGTGTTAAAGAAATAAAAGATGCAATTGAAAATAAAAATATTTATTTTGGAGTAAAAGAATCTATTAAACATAAAAAAGATGTAAAAACTGTTTATGTTGTTAAGGATGCTCGAGAATCAACATTGGAAAAGCTGAATAGTGCAAAGATAACTTATAAATCTTTGAAAACTAAAAAGGAAATGGTTAAATTGTTGAATTTGGATTTTTTATCTGAGGTTTTTTCTATTAAGTAAGATGGCTAGAACAATTGATATGCAACAAATGAGGTATATTAATCTTTTTTCGAAGGTGTCTAAGATAGATCCAGAATCTTCGTTTAAATATAATGGTCAATTAATTTTTTTGGTTTTAAAGAAATTAGTATCTCAAGCAATAGGTAAAGATGCTAGTAACGTAAAAAGAATGAGTAATATAATGGGAAAGAGAGTTAAAATTATTGCTTTTCCAAATAGGGTTGATGAAAAACAAATGTCAAACTTTATTGAAAGATTGGTTAGTCCAATTGAATTGATGAAAGTAGAGTTGAAAGATGATTCAGTAATTATCAATGCGACAAGAGTTAGTAAAGCTAATTTGATTGGTCGTAATCGAGTTAAGGAGCAAGAATTAAATAAAATACTAAAAGATTTTTTTGATTTAAATTTAAAGATAATCTGATAAAGGGAAATCTTTTTAAATCAATTTTATTAAATAATAATACAATGGGAATGTCAAACGCTAGAAAAATATCGAAGAAGAAAAAAATATTTAGAGATAGTAGGTTGCCTGATAAGAAAAGACGTCTTGGAATTATTTTAAAATATGATCCATTAGGTAGATCTAGTCAAGCTCGTGGTATTGTTGTTAAAAAAATGCAAAAAGAAGCAAAGCAACCTAATTCAGCTATGCGAAAGTGTTGTAGGGTTCAATTGATACGTTCTGGGAAAGAAGTTTCTTGTTTTATTCCTGGTAATTTAGCTCAAAAGTTTATTGATGAACACGATGAAGTATTGATTGAAAGAATTGGTGGTAAACAAGGAAGAACTAAGGGTGATTTGTCTGGAGTTCGTTTCCAAGTTATTAAAGTAAATGATCAACCTTTAGAAAGATTATGGCAAGGTAAGATCGAGAAAGGTAGAAGATAATGGTCGTAGAAATGAAGGTTTTTGGTTTGTTCGATGCTAGTGAGGTTAAAATTCAAGATCCATCTTTGAAAAGAGTTGTAAATATTAATCCCAAATTAATGTTAAAAAGTCATGGAAGAATTAAGTGGGATCCCTCTAAATCAAAAGTTAATGTTGTTGAGCGGTTAATTAATTTGTTACAAGTTCCTGGTTCTCGAGGGAAAAAACATAGAATTATTACTTCTTGGATTACTGGGAAACAATCTAGATGTACAAATATAGTGATTGATGCCTTTAAAATTATTGAGAAAAAGACAAAGGAAAATCCATTACAAGTTTTTATTAAAGCAATCGAAAATGGTTCACCTAGAGATGAAGTCGTTGCTGTTGAATATGGTGGAGCTAGATATCCTCAAGCTGTTGATGTTTCTCCTAGAAGAAGATTGAATTTAGTGTTACGTTTTATTACTAATGGTGCTTATGATAAGGCTTTTAATAAAAAAGCTACAATGACTGAAGCTTTGGCTAAAGAAATTATGTTAGCTGCTGATAACTCTGGTGAAAGTCATGCTATTTCTAAAAAGAATGAAGTTGAGAAGCAAGCTGATGCTGCTAGGTAGTTTTTTTAATTTGTAATTCTTTTGGTTTTTTTGATGATTTGTTCAAAGGAAAGTCTTTACGATTATCGGATGAATAATTAATTAGAACAATAACCTTTAAAATAATTCATTGTATTGTTATTCTATGATAGATGTTAATGAGGTAAAACAAAAAATTATTAAATATTTAGAAGAGAATGGATTTAGTTTGCCTGTTAGAATTGCTAAATCAATTGAATTGGAACCTGTTTTCACTTCTGCAATATTGTCTGAGTTGATTAATTCTCAAAAAATCAAATCTACTAATTTTCGATTGGGCGCGTCTTTTTTCTATTTTTTAGATGGTCAGGAAAGTGGCTTTGAGGAGATTGGAAATGAATACCTGAAAGGAGTTGAGAAGGAAGCATTTTTATTGTTAAAAAAAGAAAAGGTGTTAAAAGATAATGAACAGCCTCCGGCTATTCGTGTTGCGTTGAGATCTTTGAAGGATTTTGCTATTCCGTTTAAACATGAGGATGAAATTTGTTGGCGTTATAGTTTAATTTCTAAAGATGATATTGAAAAACAAATGGGAAATAAAGATTCAAAACAACTTAATTCGAATGATGAATTAAAGAACGTCGAGGATAAAAAGGAAGATGTAGAAAGTAATGATAATGAACCAAAAAATGATAAACAGAATACTGATACTTTTGAATCACCGTTTCAATCCGATAAAAAAATAAAGAAAGATGAGTCTGAAAATAAAATAAATGATAAAACTGTTTTTCTAGAAGATGTTAAAGAATTTTTAAGAAATAAGGAATTAAGATTATATGAGATAGTGGAAGAAAGTCGTAATGAAATTGTGGGTAAAGTTAAAATTAATAGCGATTTTGGGGAAATTGTTTTTTTAGTAGTAGCCAGAAATAAGAAAAGCTTATCCGATGCTGATGTTTTGTTAGCAAATAGTAAAGCTGCCGAATTTAGAGTTCCATTGTTTTTAATTAGTAAGGGTAAACCTAACAAAAAAGCTCAAGGAGTTATTGACGAATACTCTAACTTGATTAAGTTCGAAGAGATAAAAAGTTTATAAAAAGAGATTAGTAACCACAATACTTATAAATCATATTTTTATCAAATTATCATGGGAAGAATTAAAACTACATTAATAAAAAGAACTTCGAGACAATTGATAAGTAAGTCTCCAGAATTATTTACAGAAATTTTTGATGAAAATAAAAAAGTTCTTGGAAATACTTTGTCTAGTAAAAAAGTAAGAAATAAAGTAGCCGGATATGTTGGTAGACTTAAGAGACAAACGGAAAAAATAATTGAGAGTGAAGAAAATGAAGGTAAATAGTGACGATAATATTATTTTAGTTGGCGGTAAACCATTCATGAATTATGTTACGGGTGTAATTATTCAATTTACTACTAAAGAAGCTAAAGAGGTTATTGTCAAATCGAGAGGAAAATTTATTTCTAAAGCTGTTGATATTGCTGAAGTTGCTAGGCGAAAATTTTTAGTCGATCTAAAAGTTTTTATTAAAGATGTTAAAATTGCGTCTGAAGAATTTGAGGGAGAGGAAGGGAAAAATATTTCTGTTTCTACTTTAGAAATCACGATGGCAAAGGAATAAATTATATATTTTTGAGGTTAACCAAAACCCTTATATAACCTAAACTATATTTCATAATATGGATGATGCACAACATCAACAGATGGGATATGATAGGGCAGCTACTATGTTTGCCCCTGATGGTCATATTTTACAAGTAGAATATGCCGAGAAAACAATTAGGTTAGGTAGTGCTTCTATTGGGTGGATTTGTAAGGATGCTGTTGTTATAATTAGTGATAGAAGACAAAAAGATATTTTAGTTGTTGAAGATTCTGCTAATAAAATTCAAGAAATCGATGATCATATTATTTGTGTTAGTGCTGGTATTAGTAGTGATGCTAGAGTTTTGATCGATAAAGCTAGAATGGCTGCACAACAACATATGGTTACTTATGATTCTCCTGTTAGCGTAGAATCGGTTGTTAAGGGTATTGCTGACATTAAACAACAATTCTCACATTATGGTGGTGCTAGACCTTTTGGAGTTTCTATGATGTTCGCTGGAATGGACGGTGATGCTAGTTTGTATGTTACTGATGTTACTGGTAACTATTTAAAATATAAAGCTAATGTGATTGGTGAGAATGATCATAAGATTAAAGAGAAATTAAGAGTTAAATATAAAGAAGATTTGAGTATTAATGAAGCTGTTAAGATTGTTTTAAAAATTTTTGAAGAAGTTCAGGGTGAAGATTTTGAGATTAATAGGTTCGATATTGGTGTTATAGAAAAAGATAAGGGCTTTCGTAGAATAAAGGGTAGGGATTTGAAATAATTTTTTAATTAGTGATTTTTATGTTACTTCCAATTTATCGAGATGAATTTATAGAATATTTAATTAATGAAATTAAAGAATTAAAAACTGATGTTATTGAAGCTGATATCGTTGAACGACAAGAGTATCTAAAAGGTTGGCATGATGCTCATTTGGAGATTTTGAGAATGGTAAGGGATGTAGAAGTATAGGGTTCTTTAGTAATAAACTTAATAAAGTCTAATTGATTATTTATATTATGACAGAGACTACTGCTAGAATTAAGAGGGGAGGAAAGCATTTTGAAATTCTTGTTGATTTGGATGAGGCGTTGAAAGTTTTGAAGAATGAGGGAGATATTAATCAGGCTGTTTTAACTGATGATATATTTTATAATTTAAAAAGTGGCGAACATGCATCTAAAGAAGACTTGATGGAACAATTTAATACAGTGGATTTTTCACAAGTTGCTCTTAAAATTATTAAGAGTGGTGAGATTGTTAGAACTACTGATTCTATGAAAGAGGATGTGGATAAAAAGTATAAGCAGGTTGTGGATTTTTTGGTTAAGAATGCTGTTAGTCCTGAGGGTAGGCCATATACTCCTGATAGAATTATGAAAGCTTTGCATGAGGCTCGTATTAATGTTAAGAATAAACCAATTGAATCTCAGATTAATGAGATTATGGACCATTTGATAAAAATTTTACCAATTAAAATTGAAACAAAGAAAGTAAAATTAAAAATCTCTGCTCAACATACTGGTAAAGTATATGGGATTGTTAAAGAGTTTCTTAAGGAAGAAAATTGGCAAAACAGTGGTGATTTGGAATGTGTTATTGAGGTTCCTAGTGGTTTGATTCTTGAGTTTTATGATAAAGTGAATGATGCGACACATGGTAGTGTGTTGAGTGAAGAAGTTAAGTAGGGGATTAGTGGTTAGAAGGTGATGATAGGTCGTATTAGAATATAATTATTTTTATAAAGATTGGTAGGTGTTATTTTTTATGAGTAAGAAGCTTTTGAGAAGGATTCTGAGATTTGTAAGATTTTTGGACAGGTTAAATATGATTGGCGGATTTTAGGTTATGATGTTAGATATGAACCAACAGGTGAATATGACTCTAAATCTATCAATGAGAAAGTAAGATTAGAAATTCGTAATGGTATGAAAGTTGTTATAGATTCTGATTTGATGGTTGGTTTGATATCTCCTGATATATCTATTGTGGATAAGATTGAGTATGACCATTTGTATAAAAGTGGTGAACTTGTTGAATTTGTTGAGAATCATAAAAGAAAATTTGATAATTTGACTAAAAGGATTGAAAATTTTTATCAGAGGAATTTTCAGAGAGAATGTATAAGAGCTGATGATATGAAAATAAGAAAATATCAAGATTGGGTTAGAAATGAACAGGGACGTGCTAGGATAATGCATCAAATTGTTGGTGCTGAAAATTTGGATTGATGATAATCTTTTAAACCTTTCAATATTATTTATCTTATGACATTAATTTATGAGCCCGCTGAAGATTCGTTTTTGTTTATGGATTTTTTGAGTGATTGTTTTGAGGGTAGTGATGTTAGTGGGAAAAGTATTCTTGATATGGGTTGTGGTAGTTGTGTTTTATCTGAGACTTTGAGAGATTTGGCTTTTGAAGATATTTTGTGTGTTGATATTAATTCTGATGCTGTTAAGTTGGCTAAGGGAAAAGGATTTAGAGCTGTTAAGAGTGACTTGTTTGAGAATATTGTTGATAGATTTGATTATATTATTTTTAATGCTCCGTATTTGCCTAAGGATGAGAGAGAGGATGATGAGTCGATGCTTGCGACGACTGGTGGTGAGCGTGGTGATGAAGTTATTGTGAAGTTTTTGGAGAATGTTAAGAATTTTCTGAATGATGGTGCTAAAGTTTATGTTTTGGTTTCGAGTTTAACATCAATGGATAAGATTAATGAATATAAGCCTGAGGTTGTGGCTAAGAAGAATGCGTTTTTTGAAGAGTTGAAGATTTTGAAGTTTGTGTTTTGAGGGTTTTGTTAGTGGATAGTTCATAATGTTTATATATAAGAATAGTCTTTATTCTTTATGAAAAAGAAGTTGATATTTAGTATTGTATTTTTATTATTGATTAATTTTTCGTTTCTTGTAGTGGCGGTTGATATTAATTATGTGGATTATACGTTGGATAGAGATTCTTTTTGTAGTGGAAATGGATTTAGTTGTGGTGAATGGGAAATATCTTCTAATGATTTTGTGAATTGTGGTAGTTGTAGTGGTAACGATATCTGTTTTTTAGGTAATTGTAGTTATTTTGGAGATTGGACGTGTAAAGATTCACCTGGTGTTAAGGGGCTATTGTCGTATTGGGTTATATATGAGGATGGTGGAATTAAAACTGGGTTAGTTAAAAATGAAGAAGAATTTAATGAATCGCAAAATGTTTTTTATAATAATGATGGAATTGCAACTGGATTACAATATGGAAGAGATAATACTAAGGTTTCTAGGATGGGTTTTTATTCTGTTAATTCTCCCTTATGTAGTACATTTTCTCACAAGAATGAAAAAGAAGATTTAGGTGTACTTCATAAAATTTGTGAATATTATGGTTGTGATTGGTCCGGCCCTACTGGAAGTGACAATCCTGCTCTTGTAACATCAGGAGTATGTTCTGGGAAACCATCTTGTTCGGATTTACGATTTGGTGATTGTGGTAATAAAGTTGGACTATATTGTTATTTAGATGGATTAAAGATAACCGCTGGTAGATCCTTGGATTGGCAGGGAAAAACTTTCTTATCTTCACGTGATATTAATACAATTTGGGATGGCGGTGTTCTTCCAATGGATTTAACCTTTTTTGATTATAGTTTAAATAAAGGAACAGAGGTGACTTTCGAATTTTATTCTTATAAAGAAAGTAATAAAGATAAATATATTGAAGAATGTTATAAAGATTTTAATTTAATTGAGTCTGAGAAATGTGAGAATTTAAAAGATCTTTACCTTGTTGGTTTTAGAATTGGGGAAAACTCGATTCATGGTTTTATTGATGATGATAATAAAGTGACAGTACAATTAGATGTTTCAGCTGAGGATTTAAAAAAGATTGATTTTAATGGTGAGATTACTTTAGCTGTGGGAATCTCTGCAAATGATGTCGGAATATTTTCTCCAAATAAAAGTTTCTTATCGTTTCCTATCCCTGTAAGGTTAGGTACTACTCCTTTTAGTCCTGCAGTATGGAGTTATTATGATTATAATAATCCAGAACTATTAATAAATGATTTTGGGACGGTTATAAGAACAAATGAGCATATTCAAAACAGTATTTCTTTGGCTACTGTAACTGAATATTGCTCTGGTGAAGTGTCATGTGACCTTATTACTTCTGAATATGATTGTGAATCTGTTATGCTGGAAATGGATGAGATGAATAAAAAAGATGAAGAACGTTTTAAAAATTCTGCTACATGTTATTGGAATAATGAGACTTCAATTTGTGAGGGAGTTATTCCTTGTAATGGATTGAGTTTTGGAAAAAACGAATGTAACTCTTTTGCAGAATGTTCTTGGGAAAAAGATAGTTTATGGCAACGCTTTTCTAGTTGGATTGGTCTTTTGTTTAATTAGTTCCCAAACTTTTTTAAACTTTGAATTCTATAATATTTTATGAAAGCTAATAATTATTTCGTTATGAGTGATTTGTTAGTTGGAACTTTTTCACTTTTACTTTAAGCATTATTTTTAATGCCATATTTTTAACATGATAAATGAATTTTTATATAATTTTGAAAGAGAAAATAATTTAAACTTACTTTGGGAGAGAATATTATGAATGAGTTAAATTTTAAGGCGATTGAAGAAAAGTGGCAAGCTAGATGGGAAGAGGCTAAGTTGTTTGAGGCTGATGATAATAGTTTAAAACCTAAATATTATGTTTTGGAAATGTTTCCGTATCCTTCTGGTTCTGGTTTACATATGGGTCATGCTTGGAATTATACCATTGGGGATATTTTAGCTAGGTTTAAAATTATGCGGGGTTTCAACGTTTTACATCCAATGGGGTATGATGCTTTGGGTTTGCCTGCTGAGAACGCGGCAATTTTAGCAGGAGAACATCCTGAAGATTATACTAATAATTCTATAAAAAGATTTATGAATCAACAAAAGAGATTAGGAATTACTTATGATTGGAGTCGTGTTGTAAATACTGCTTCACCTGAATATTACAAATGGGATCAGTGGATTTTCTTAAAGATGCTTGAAAAGGGTTTGGCTTATCAGAAAGAGTCTGCGGTTAATTGGTGTCCTAAGTGTAATACTGTTCTTGCGAATGAACAAGTGCATGAAGGTAATTGTTGGAGGCATGAAGATACTCCTGTTGAAATCAAGCATTTGAGACAGTGGTTTTTGAAGATTACCGATTATGCTGATGAGCTTTATGAAGAAATTGAGAATTTAGATTGGCCGTTTAGGACTAAAGCTATGCAAAAAAATTGGATTGGAAAGAGTCATGGAACGGAGATTGAGTTTGGGGTCGAGGGAAAAGAAAAAGTGATTTTGATTGATGCTACTCATTTTTTGATTGATGAAGAAGGAAATGTTAGTAGGGAATTAAAAAAGTATTTAGATTCTTTATCAAATAAAAAGATTATTTTAACAAACTCTTCTTTTGAAAAACATGATATCTTATTTAAAAATTTGCAAGATTATGAGATTTTTACCCTTGAGAATAATCCTAATAAAAAAGATCCAAAATATTATGAATCTGTTTTAAAGAAATTTAATTTGAAATTTAATGAAGTTATTTGTTTTGAACATAAAGAAGATAGTGTTAAGTCTGCAGAATCAATTGGTATAAAGACTATATTATCTAAAGGAGAATTGAAACAAGTGAAATCTTTTATTGATGAGAATTCAACTCAGAACTCGGAAAAATGGCCGATTTTCACAACTCGTCCGGATACGATTTTTGGTGTGACTTTTATGGTTGTTTCTGCGCAACATAGTAAGCTTTGGGATTTGGTGACTGATGAACAGAAGAAAGATGTTGAAGAGTTTTTGAAAAAATTGAAGTCTGTTTCTGAGAAGGATATTGGAGATTTGGAGAAAGAAGGAGTTTTTACTGGTAGTTATGCAATCAATCCTGCGAATGGTGAGAGAGTTCCAATTTATGCTGGTAATTTTGTTGTTGCTGACTATGGTTCTGGTATGGTTATGGCCGTTCCTGCTCATGATAAACGAGATTATGAATTTGCTAAGAAGTATGGTATTGAAGTTAAGGAGGTGGTTGAAGCTCCTGAAGGAAATAGTGATGAAATCTATACTGGTAAGGATGGTATTTTGATTAACTCTGGTGAGTTTGATAAAATGAATTCTAAAGATGCGATTATAAAAATTACTGATTGGTTAAAAGAAAAAGGAAAGGGTAAGCGTGTTGTTAATTTTAGACTTCGTGATTGGGGTGTGAGTCGTCAGAGATATTGGGGAACACCAATTCCAATTGTTTATTGTGAGAAATGTGGTGCTGTTCCTATTGACGAAAAAGATTTACCTGTTAAGTTACCTAAGGATGTAAAATTTGGTAATGGAAATCCTTTACTTACTAATGAAGATTGGATTAATACTAAATGTCCTAAGTGTGGTGGAGCAGCAAGACGAGAGACTGATACAATGGATACTTTTGTTAACTCTAGTTGGTATAATTTGAGATTTACTGATCCTAAAAATGATAAAGAGATTTTTTCTAAAAAGAAGGCAAAGTATTGGAATCCAATTGATGTTTATGTTGGTGGGGCCGAACATGCTTGTATGCATCTAATTTATTTTAGATTTTATACTAAGTTTTTGAGAGATTTAGGTTTGATTAATTTTGGTGAGCCTGCAAAGAAATTGTTTCATCAGGGTATGTTATCTGGAGAGGGTGGTGTAAAGATGAGTAAGTCTAAACCGGAAACATGTATATTACCTGAAGAGATTTCAAATCGTTATGGTATTGATACTGCACGATTTTTTTTATCTGGATTAGCTTCGCCTGATAAAAATATAAATTGGAGTGAAAATGGTATTATAGGAAGCTTTAGGTTTATTAAAAAAATCTTTGAATTTGCTGATAATTTTATCGAGAAGAAAGATGGAAATGAATTAGAAACTAAGTTAAATAATATTATTAAGAATGTGACAGAATATTATGGTAGTTTCCAGTATAGGAAGGCTACAATTGAATTAAGGGAATTGTTTGATAAGATGTTTGAAAAGGGGTGTTCTAAAATTAGTTATGAGAAATTTCTAAAGATATTAAATCCAATTTGTCCACATATTACTGAGGAGCTTTGGGAGAAGATCGGAAATAAAGAATTTATTTCTAATACTTCGTGGCCTGAGTTTGATGAGAAGAAGTTAAAATCTGTTAAGAAAGAGATTGATGTTAATGAGAAAATTATTGAAAATGTTAAGAATGTTGTTGATAAATTGATGGAGAAGAGAGAAGTGAAGAAAGCTTATTTGTATGTGTTGCCGTTTGAGGTTGAGAAATTGAATATTAAGAAGATTAGTGAGTCTGTTGGTTGTGAAGTTATTATTTATTCTGTTAAGGATGCTAAGAAATATGATCCTGAGAACAAAAGTAAGAAAGCTAGACCTGGAATGCCTGGTGTTTTTGTTGAGTAAAGATAAATTTAAATATTCTATTTTCTCAAATTGTGTATGGGTTTGAAAGAAATTCAAGATGAAGTTGATGAGTGGGTGAGTTTGTTAAAAGTTGGGTATTGGAAGCCTCATGAGATTTTGGCAAGATTAACGGAAGAAACAGGGGAATTAGCTAGAGAGATAAATCATATATATGGTCCTAAGAAAAAAAAATCTTCTGAAGAAATTAAGGAATTATCTGATGAAATGGCGGATGTTGTTTTTACAATTGTTTGTCTTGCAAATTCTTTGAATATTAATTTGGATGATTCTTTTAAGAGAGTTATGGATAAGTGTTATGGGAGAGATGGTGATCGATTTGAAAAAAAGTAAGGTTTTATTTTAAGAAGATATATAAATATGAAGAATAATTAGTATTGTTATGGGTTGGATTGAATTAATTGGTTTTACTGCTGGGTTAATTGTTTCTTTGTCTTTATTGCCTCAGGTAGTAAAATCTTTGAAGAGTAAGAAGACGAAGGATTTGTCAATTATGTGGTTATTGATAAGCTTGTTTGCGCAAGTTTTATGGGCAACTTATGGTATTTTGAAGGGTGCTTGGCCTTTGCTCGTGACAAGTATTGTTGTTTCAATTATGAATTTTGTTTTGATTGGTTTGAAACGAAAGTATGGTTGAGGAAACAAGTTGAATAGTATGTTTTAAATGAAATAAAGATTTATTAATGATGATGATTTCTTTTGTTAATGATACCTGATGTTTATAGAGATGAAAAGATTGATTTTAATGAAGTTGCAAAATATATAATTCAAAGAGGAGTTTATCCTTTTCCTAATGATGAAGATAGTTTTCCTTTAGAAACTCGTGTAATTTCAGGAAACGGTATGAAAGTTTATGTTTGTAATTTTGAAAAGAAAGGACAAGAATGGGATTATGATAATAAGTTTTCAGAACTTTCCGCAGTGAAAGAGTATATTTCTGATGAAACAAAAATTGTAGTAATCTCTAATCCTAATTCGTCTTTTTTTGAAGTTGTTGAAGGAGATGTCTCTGATTTAGTGAAGATATTTCATAAATAATGATATGGGAATATAGGTTTTGGTGAATGTTTTTTATATAATAGAAATTCCAAGTCTTTTTAACAAAAAATTATAACAGATTATTATTGTGATTGTTAAGATTGTAAAGATAATTATCTTATGTTTCATTAAAAAGTTTCTTTTTTTCTTTTTCCCTTTTTTAACATCTATCATTTTATCTGCTAAATAAATTGATATAAAAGTTCCTAGTGCTGACAATATAATAATAATTAAGAATGGGAAAGGTGTGATTATTATATGTTTGAATAAGGAGAGTAAAATTGTTTTATCATATAATGCTGGAAATCTTATTAATGTAAAGATGTTTAGACTTATAGCAAGAATCCATACTATCATTTCTGAATGAATCATTTTAATTCCAGTGATTAAACGTATTGGGAAATCAATTAGGAAGCCAGCATCTGCGATTGGTGTGCATAAAATGAAAAAGGACCACGATAAAATACTTACCAGGAATCCATCTTTGATCCCGTGTGATTTGGATGCGAAGAAGAAATAAGTTACTAAAAGAATTATAATTGAGGCAAATTTGATTTCAGAATGTTTATCAAATAGATTTCTTATTCTTAGAAGTGCCTGATTCTTTTTTTTAATAATGTTATTTAATAGATCCATAAACATTGAATTCCTTAGAATTATTTAAATTTATTGAATAGAGGATTCCCAATTTTTATAAACTAGTAATCACAAAAAAGATGAAGAGGTTATTATGAATAAAAAATTGTGGGTTGCTGCGTTTACTTTGACTGGTTCTATTATTGGTGCTGGTATTCTTGGTTTGCCTTATGTATTTTCTAAGATTGGTCTTGGTGTTGGTTTGGCGTATTTATTATTCTTAGGACTTGCTATGATGCTTGTTTATTTATATTTGGGAGAAGTTGCTTTGAGCGTTAAATCTAATCATCAGTTACCTGGTTATGCGGAAAAGTTTTTGGGTAAGAAAGGAAAAATGTTAATGATTATTGTGATGTTATTTGCGGTTCATTCTTCACTTCTTGCTTATTTGTTGGGTGTTGGAAAGTCTCTTTCCGCTATGTTTTTTGGGAATTATATTTATACTATTATATTTTCTATCTTATTTTGGATTCTTATGTCATCTTTGTTAAAAGGCGGTTTAAAGGAGTTAAAGAAAGCTGAACCATATGGTGTTTTGGCGATTGCCTTGATTATTTTGATAATATTTTTTATTTTTGGTTCTAGAATTGATATTAGTAATTTAACGTTTTTTGATAGTTCTTTTATATTTTTGCCGATTGGTGTTATTATTTTTGCGTTTTTAGGTTTTACAACTATTCCTATATTGAAAACGGAGTTAAAGGGAAATGAGAAATTATTGAAAAAGGCAATTATTATTGGTGTTACAATCCCAATTGTTTTGTATTCTTTGTTTGTTTTTACTGTAGTTGGTTTTATGGGAAGAGAAGTTGCTGAAATTGTTACTTTGACTGTTGGGCTTGGTCCTATTGCGAATATACTTGGTATTTTTACTATGTTTACTAGTTATTTGGTTATGTCGTTTTCTATTTTTGATATGTATAAGTATGATTTGAAGTTGACTTCGGGAACGTCGTATCTGTTGTCTATAGCGGTTCCTATTTTATTGTTTTTGCTTATTAGCTTTTTAGGGGTGAAGAGTTTTATTAGTATTCTTGGTTTCGGTGGAGTTATTTCTGGAGGATGTATTGGTATAATGATTCTGTTGATGAATTATAAGGCTAAGAAGACACGTAAGAGTAAACCTGCTTATTCACTTCCGATTAATATTCCAATTATGATTCTTATTAGTTTGATATTTATTGCTGCGGTTATTTTGCAACTGTTTTTCTAAACAAATCTTTATAAATTCTTTAATTTGTATAATATTAAGAGGATACATGGTTGGAAACATATTTTTTGAAATTGGTTTAGTTATTATAATTGCGATGCTGGTTACTGCTGTTGTTAGAATGTTTAAACAGCCTTTGATTATTGGTTATATTTTGAGTGGTATTGTTGCGGGTCCTTATTTGTTTAATATTTTAAATTCACATGAAGTTATTGAGAGTTTGGCTAGTGTTGGAATTACTCTTTTACTTTTTATTGTTGGTTTAGGTTTGAATCCTAAAATGATTAAAGATGTCGGAAAAGTTTCTATATTGACTGGTATTGGTCAGGTTTTAATTACTGCTGTTATTGGTTATTTTATTGGTATTGGTTTAGGTTTCTCGCAGATTGTTTCTGCTTATATTGCTGTTGCCTTAACTTTTAGTAGTACGATTATTATTATGAAATTATTATCTGATAAGGGAGATTTGGATAATTTGTATGGTAGAATTGCGATTGGTTTTTTGATTGTTCAGGATTTAATTGTTGCAATTGCTCTTATTTTCATTTCATCAATTTCCAAGGGCGGTGGTGCTTTGTTGTTTGGTAAATCGATTGGGATTATTGTGTTGATGATAGTTGGTGTTTTGTTGTTTAGTCATTTTGTTTTGACAAAGATGATGAAGAGTATTGCTAAATCTCAAGAATTTTTGTTGTTGTTTGCTTTGGCGTGGTGTTTTGCAATTTGTGCTATGTTTTCTGTGTTTAATTTTCCTATTGAAATTGGCGCCTTGCTTGCTGGTATTTCTTTAGCTTCTGTTCCGTATAAAATAGAAATTAGTTCTAAGTTGAAGCCGTTGAGAGATTTCTTTTTGATTTTGTTCTTTATTTCTTTGGGTGCTCAAGTTTCTTTTGTAGATTTAGAAGTTTATATTAAACCTATTGTTATTTTTTCTTTGTTTGTGTTGATTGGAAATCCCTTGATTATGATGTTTTTGATGAGATTCTTGGGATACAAGAAGAAAACTGGATTTAAAATTGGATTGACTGTCGCTCAAATTAGTGAGTTTTCATTAATTTTGATTGCTTTGGGTATTAGTGTTGGTCACTTACCATCTGAAATTTTGTCTTTAGTTACGATAATTGGATTGATTACAATAATTGGGTCTTCATATATGATTTTGTATTCTGATAAATTGTATAATATATTTTCTAAATATCTAAAGATTTTTGAGAGAAAAGGACGTAAGGTTGATGAGCATAAATATTGTAGTGATTGTGAACATGAAATTATTTTATTTGGTTATAATAGAATAGGATCCGATATTTTGGAATCTGTAAAAAAAATGAAGAAAAAAATATTGATTGTTGATTTTGATCCTGAAACTGTTTTGGAATTGGCTAAAAATGGTTATGATACGATGTATGGTGATGCGGGTGATATTGAATTGTTAAATGAAATCAATTTTTCAAAGGCAAAAATGGTTATATCGACTATTTCAGATAGTGATGCTGATATTCTGTTATTAAATCGAGTTTATAATCACAATAAGAAAGCTATTACTATTGTTGTTTCTCAACAGATTGATGAGGCTATTGAAATGTATAATCAAGGTGCAACTTATGTTGTTTTACCGCATTTTATTGGTGGAAATTTTACTTCTACAATGATTGAAAGATATGGTCTGAATAGCAAAATGTTTTTGAAAGAAAAATTAGAACATCTAAAATATTTGAATGGGAAAAAATTTCGAAATAATAATTCTAATAATAAAAAAGATTTAAAGAAACCGAAAAATAAAGAAAAACTAGCTAAAACCAAAAGAAATAATTTATAAATATTGAAATATATATTTTTCTATGAAAAGAGGAATGTTTTTTTTATGTTGTGTTTTTATGTTGATAAATTTGGTGTCAGCAGATGTTGTAGTGAATAACGTTAATGTAGAAAATGATTATCTTTTTGGGGAGATGATCAAAGGGAATTTGAATTTATCTTTTAGTGATTTAAATGTTGATACTACATTATATTCCAGTAGAGGAGAATCGATTAAATTATTAGATTTAATCAATAGTAATGGTTTGGATTCAACATGCATTCCATATTCATGTGAACCTGGTTATGTTGTTACTTCGTCTAGATTAAGTAGAGATATTATATTAACTAAAAATGAACAAGATTTAGTTGGGTTTTTTCTTAATGGAACAGATGTTGGTGTTTCGAGTATCTATTTCAGTTTATCAAGTGATTTTAATGAAGGATTTGATATACCTTTACAAATAGATTTTTTTAATTATTTATGGAGTTTTTCTCAGTTTTCAGATAACTTATTTTCTACTATAGATTACTCTTATTATTCTCCGAGTTCTGGTTCATTCAAAAATTCAACTCTTTCTTCTACTAAAGCTTACTGTTCTGAATTCAATATTCCAAAAACTGATAATTTGATTATTGGTGCTGATTTATCAAATATTGATTCTGTATTTGAAGAGACAATGTACTTATATTCTTCAGGATCAAGTCCTGGTGTGTTGGGAACTTGTGAAATTTCAAATATTTCTCAAGAGTGTAATATCTCAAGAGAGATGAGTGCGGGGAATTATTATGTATGTATTTATTCAGATAATCAAGCAACAAATTATGTTTTGAAAGAGGAAAATTCTTCTTTAAATAAATCTGGATTTGAGACTACTCGTTCTAATTTTAATGTCCCAACTGAGAAAGTTGTTAATTATGGGATTTATATGAGATATGCTGGTTATGCAGCTGCACCAACAATACTATTAACTCCGTCTAGCTTGAAATCAAGTGCAAATACATATTTGTATGATATGTATGGAGATGATTGTTCTCATGGTTGTATTTTGCCAGTAAAATTTCTTTCGGGGGCGAATCAGAATATTAATTTAGAAAATGTATATATTGTCTATACCAATGATAATGGGACGCAAAATCAAATTGAAATATCTTCATTATCGGAAAGCGATGCTGTTTTCTCTTTTGAAGGTAATTTAGATTTAGCATTGACAAAATTTCCTATTTTGAATAATGGGAATTATGTTTTGTCTATAGGTGGGCAGAAGATTTATGAAAATGTTACGAATGTAGTAATAGCACCAACGATTGAGGAAATTTATCCTATAAATAATATTCCTACTGGTGTTGAAATTGAATTCAGAACTCAAATTGATAATGCGGATGGTAAAAATATTACATATAATTGGAAAATTCCTGATGTATTTGAGAAAAATACTACGGTTAATACTATGAAATATACTTTTTATGTTGCATCTAGTTTTTTGTTAAATTTAACGATTATTTCTGATAGTGGCTATACGGCGTCAAAAGTAGTTACTATAAAGATTGTTTCACCTGATAAAAAATATTTGGAAAGTGCCTATAAAACTCAAAGTATTGTTTTTACTAATATTATGGAAGACATTGAATCTTTACCTATTTGGTATACTAATGATGTTTGGGAATTGTTGAATATTACTTATTATAAAGGAGAGTTGGAAAGATTGGGTAGAATATTGAATGTGTCGGAGATGACCGAAGCTCAAAAGAATGATGTTATATTGAGCTTATATAACTTTGATTTGAGTGATAGTCTTTTTCAAACAGATATTCGTTTAAATTCACTTCATACTCAAAATAAAGAAGTGAACTTACAAACAATAGTGGATTTTTTAGGTATAACTTTGAGGAAAAGTTTAGATGAATACGCTTTAGCATTGTTTAATTGGCAGAGTCAATATATTGATTCAAAATATTCTACATATGTTTTAACGTCAAATAGTATTTCTGGTGCAAAGTCTAGTCTGTTTAGAGTATATGATTTAGACATAAATTCTAGTTATGTCGATAAGTCATATCTCATTTTAGAAAGAGCTATTGACGATTTAACATTTGAAGAATCTTATGATGCAAAAACACAGGGTAGTAATACTATTATTGGATTAGGTGTAAATGAAAAAAATAAAAATATTAAATTTTATGCTAATGGATTAGATGAAGTTGATATGTTTTTCGCAACGAATTTAAATGACTTGGTTTTAGAAAGCGATATTGATAATATCTGTAATAATGATGGGATTTGTGATTCTCAAACAGGAGAAAATTTTAGAAATTGTCGTTCTGATTGTATACCTGTTGGCTCTTCCGTAAAGTATATTATTTTGATATTGTTTCTTGTTCTTTGTATGTATACCGGATTACAATTTTGGTATTCTAGATATTATGAAAATTCACTGTTTAAAGAGAAGACACAGCTAAGTAACTTATTAAAATTCATTGAGATTTCTATGAAAAACGGTTCGAAAGAATCTGAAATTAAAAACAAATTATTGATTGAGGGTTGGGCAGAGGAAAGAATTATTTATGCTATAAATAAGAATAAAGGTAAAAAGATTTTACCAGAAATTATTCCAATAACCAAAATTATTAAGTTGGGGAAAGAAATGTTAGAAAAATATAAATCTAAGATGGATAAAAAGAAAGAAGTTGAAGTCAAACATCCTACTACTTATAATAGATAACAAAGTTGTAGAAAGATTAATAAATATCAAGGTCGAATTTGAATTAAGAGAAGATGATAAAAATAATTAAAAATTTCGCGCGTAGGCTTTTTAACAGCCTTCTTAAGAAGAAGGGTGAGGTTAAACTAGGTTTTTATGGTTCACCTAATGCTGGGAAAACATCTTTAGCGAATGTTATTTGTCAGGATTGGTTGGGTGAGGATTTAGGAACTGTTAGCAAAGTACCACACGAAACTAGAGAGGTACAAGTAAAAGAAAAAGTTATGATTGAGAGAGAAGGTAAAAAAATTGAGTTTAAATTGATTGATACTCCCGGGATTGCTACAAAAATAGATTTTGAAGATTTTTTAAAATATGGAATGAAGAAAAAAGATGCTCAAGTGCGAGCGAAAGAAGCTACTCAAGGGATTATTGAATCTATTAAATGGTTAGATGATATGGATGCTGTTATTATTTTGATTGACGCTACTGCAAATCCATATTCTCAAGTAAATATTACTATCATTGGTAATTTAGTTGCTAGGAAAATTCCCGTATTAATTGTTGCGAATAAGATAGATTTAAAAAAATCAAACCTTAAGAAGATAGAAGGCGCATTTCCTGAATATGATGTTATTGGGATTTCAGCTAAAACTGGTGAAAACTTGGATGAGTTTTATGAAGAACTTTTTAAGTTAATTAAGAAGGCTAAAAAATAAGATGGTGCAAAGTAAAAAGGATGTAAAAAGAATTAAGAGAAAGAAATCTAAGAGTGATTTAACTATCCATTTTATGCCATATTCTGAAATTGCGACGAAAGATAGTATTAGTAGGGTAAAATTATTAATGGGATTAGTTTTAGATAATAAACTAATCGTTCTTCAAGGAAAATTAAAAGTTGATGAAGAAGCTCGTTTGATTGAAAACTCTATGATGTTAATTGGTAATATTAAAGGTTTTCGAGGAATTGAAATCGCTACAATTGGGAATGGTGTTGATGGAGAAAACCTATTTCATAAAATTAGATATAATATTGCGCGTATTCTAGTCGGTGAACAGGATGCTATGACTATAATTGGTCCTGCTAGTGTTGTTAAAGAAATGAAGAAAGACCCCTCTAAGATTGAGGTACTACTACAGAAATAATAATATTTATATAGTATAGAATCATACTTTTTTTATGAAAGAGGTTAATTATCGATTTATTGGATTTATTTCAATAGTTTTGTTATTAGGTATAGTTTTGTTTTTTGTTGGATTGAAATATACAGGTCATGCTGTCGTGGGATATGAAGACTATATTGAAATACATAATTGTACAGAGTTCCAAAATATTAGTGCTGATTTATCTGCAAATTATATTTTAAATAATAGCTTTAGTTGTAGTGGAATTAATCCTTTTACTCCTATTGGTAATATATCAAAAGGATTCTATGGTGAATTGTATGGAAATGGAAATATAATTTCTGATATCACTGTTTCTAATATTAATAATTATGCTGGTATTTTTGCTATTGTTGAAGACGAATTTAATATATCTAACTTAATTATTTCTAACATTGTTATTAATGGTGACGAATCTGTTGGTGGTTTAATTGGATATATTCTTAGTGGTTCATCAGGTTCTATTAATGATATTAGTTTAGTTAATGTTACGGTTAATGGCTCTAACTATGTTGGTGGTTTAGTTGGTTATTATGATACTTCATCTGACTTAAATAACATTGATGCTGTTGGAATGAATATTACTGGAATGAAAGCTGGACAGAAGGGTGTTGGTGGTTTGGTCGGATATATGAAAACTAGTAGTTTAACTAGTAGCTCTTTTAGTGGTAATGTTACATCTGATACTAATGCTGTTGGTGGTTTAGTTGGATATTATTCTGGTGAAGGAATGATTAATGCATCTTATACTATTGATGCTAATATTAATGGAGAAAATAACACTGGTGGTTTAGTTGGATTGTTTGACGATGCTAGTAGTGATGGAATATTAAATTCTTATTCTAGTGGAACAGTTAATGGTTCTTATTTTGTTGGTGGTTTAATAGGAGATTTAGATGTAAGTGGAGTTTATGGAATTAGAAGATCATATTCTAATGCATCTGTTACGGGTCATGATTATGTTGGTGGTTTAGTTGGTGAGGCTAATGAACCTGTAACAAGTTCTTATTTTAATGGTACAGTTGATGGTAATATGTTCATCGGTGGTTTAGTTGGATATAATGTTGCCACTTTGTCAAGTTCTTATTCTGTTGGTAATGTTACTGGGACATCTAATAATACTGGTGGTTTAGTGGGCTCTAATTATGGGACTGTGAGTGATTCTTACTCAGAGATGATTGTTGATGGAATTTCTCAAACTGGTGGTTTGGTTGGGTTTAATAATCATACAGTTAAAAATTCATTTTTTTCTGGAAATGTTACGTCGGATGAAGATTGTACAGCAGGGATTGTAGGTCTACATAATACTTCGGATATTGAAAACGATTTAAATAGATTATATTGGATTAATAATACAGATAATACAAATAATTGTTATTATAACTTAAATTGTAGTAATAATGTAACAAGAGGTGGGTGTACTCCCCAAGAAAATTTATCTTATTTCTTTAATTATGATAATGAACCAATGGATTTAGATCGATCTTTGACAGGTTGGGATTTTTCTATATGGACCGGAGTATATAATGGGATATCTTTATTGAAATTTTTGTGGCAGGCAGAATGTTTAGTTAATAGTGATTGTTCTACTGGGCTTAGTTGTGTTGATTTGTTTTGTGAAGATACAACTCCTGTGTTGTCCGTATTAGATGGTTCTCCAGAGGATGGTGATGTTCTTATTATAAGTAGTGATGATACAATTATTAATGTGAGCATTTCTTCGTTAAAGTTAGATCATATTAATATTAATTGGAATTCTACTATTCATAGTTGTTCCGTTGTTAGAGGATATTGTGATAACTTATTTAATGATAGAGAAAACTATGCTGATGGATTAAAATATCTTTTATCTTTTGATAGTCTTACTGAAGTGGGTTATGATTTTGTTTCTGGTGAGAGAATTGGAGTTCCTGAAGGAGGAGCGACAAAGATATTACAAGGGGGAAGATATGATAGTGGTCTAGAATTTAGTGGTAGTGATAATGATAACAAATTTGTTATTGGGAGTGGTTTTAGTGGAAATTATTTTAGTGATAATTTTTCCACAGTTTTTTGGATAAAACCTAGTGTAGTTGGAGATACTAATGATCTTATTTTATCTAAGAAAAATGGTGCTGAGATTGATTATGAATTTATATTAGTAAATAATTCTGGAGATTATCAAGTCCAATTTAGATTATATAATTCTTCTACTAATTATGTGGAAGTTAGTAAGGCTGTTGAATTGAATAAATGGAATTATATTGTAGGGCAGTATGATAGTTCTGGTAACAAAATATCCTTAAGTGTTAATGATAATTTTACTGTTAACGAATCTGTATTTAATGGAAGAAAGACACAACCAAATTACGAAATTATTTTAGGATATAATGATACGAAAGGTATGAGTGGCTCAGTATTAGATGAGGTAAGATTTTATAATAAATCTCTATCCGCTAGTGAAATTTCGGGTTTATATTATATGGATTTTACGAAAGTTGATAGTGGTAATTGGTTATATACATTTAGCGATATGTTGAGTAGCGGAAGTTATGATTATCAAATTGAAGCTTATGATGAAGTTTCTAAAAGTGGGACTTTTGATAAAATATCTTTTAGTGTTAGTAGTTTTTGTGGCGGTACGGGAACCGATATTGATCCTTATCAAATTTGTAATTGTAATAGCTTAAATCAGGTTAGAGATTTTTTGAATAAGAGTTTTATTTTGAATAGTAGTATTAATTGTTTTGGTTTTGGTTTTGATTCTATTGGAAGTGAAACGGGTGCTTTTGATGGTACATTCAATGGTTCTGATTATGAAATAGGAAATCTAAGTGTTAGTGATGTTTCTAAAGAATATGTTTCTTTATTTGGATATATTAATTCTTCAGGTAATGTTTTTGATTTAATAGTTTCTGATTCTTTTTTTAATGGATCTAATTATACTGCTTGTGTTGCTGGTTATTCTAAAGGTATTGTAAATAATACATTTTGTAGCATGACTAATGTTAGTGGTTCTGGTTTTGAAAACATTGGTGGATTAGTTGGTTATAATGATGCTGTGGTTTTGAGTTCATACTTTGTGAATGGTAGTGTTAGTGGTAGTAGTAATGTTGGTGGTTTAGTGGGCTATAATAATAATACTATAAATAAATCTTATGTGATTGGTAGTTCTACTCATAATATTATTGGAATGGATAAATCTGGTGGCCTAGTTGGACGTAATAATTATTTGATAGAAAATTCTTATTTCAATGGTGCAATTAGTGGACAGAATTATACTGGTGGTTTGGTAGGGTATAATGTAGGTAATATTAGTGATTCTTATAGTGCTGGTAATGTTAATGATAGTTTAAATTATATTGGTGGTTTGGTAGGTTATAACATAGGTTTGGTTTCAAGCAGTTTTACAGTGAGTTTAATAGAATCACGAATTCAAACTTACAAAAGTGGTTTAATAGGTTATAATGTAGGTTCTATTATAGATTCATATTGGTATAATATAGATTTCTCAGATCCTGATTGGTGTTATTTTAATGTTACGGAAGAGAGTGATATAAATTGTACTGCAAAAACAGATATATCTTATTTTAATGATTTCACAAATTTTCCAATGAATTATAGTGGCGATGGTTGGGATTTTGTAAATGCCTGGAGTTATTATGGTGAAGGGGAATCCTTGCCTGTTTCTACAAATGAATATGGATGTTCTTTGGATAGACATTGTCCTTTGACTAGTAATTGTATAGACACAGTTTGTGTTAATACCGTTCCTGTCTTGACTTTTGGTGGAGATACTCCAAACAATAGTGAAATTTTAAATTTGAGCTTAGTTAATTTATCAATAGATGTTAGTATTGTAAGTCCTAAGTTGAGCTATGTTAATTATACCTTGAGCACAGATGCCTTTGCTTGTAATTTGTTTGGTAGTTGTTTTAGCTTTTTTAATCCTACGGGGAGTGTTGCTGCTTCGAATAGAATTTTCGAAGTTAATTTTGATATAGATGGCGATATAAACAATTCGGTGAATAGTAGTATGAATGTAACAAATAACAACTCTGTTTTTTTAAGTTCTGCTAAATATGAAGGAGGTCGGAGTTTTAATGGTGTGAATACAAGCTTGAATTATTCTTCATTGCTGATTCCATATAATGAGAACTTATCTGTTTTTTCTTGGATTTATTGGGCGAGTGGTTCTTTCCCTGTGATAGGTGAATTTTATAATTCTAGTACAGAAGAATGGGGCTTGGCAGTTAATGGTTCTGGAAATGTTGTTTATTATCAATATGATACTTCTGATTCTTCAATTTTAAGTGATTCTTCAATTGTTGCAAATAGATGGAATCATATTGGTGTTGTTAGAAATAATAGTTTAGTTAAATTGTATATTAATGGTATTGAAGTAAATGTGAGTTCTAATGAATCAGTTGATGGTGTTGATAGCATTTCTCAATTAACTATTGGTTTTTTGGACGGAGATTATGCTAATGGTTCTTTAGATGAAATTGTAATCTTTAATAAAACTTTAAGTGATGATGAAGTAAGAGATTTATATACAACAGGTTTAGAAATGAATAGTCAATCAAATTGGAACCTTAATATTACTAAAACTTCGGTAGAATTACCGAATAATAATTATCCTTATACAATTACTGCTTGTAATGATAGGGGAACAAGTGGAGTTTCTTGTAGCAATATAACTCAATCTGTAACGATTAAAACAACTTCTACTTCGGTTGCGCCAGTTACTGATCCTGCAACAGGTGGCGGTGGCGGTGGTGGCGGTGGCGGTGGCGGTAGTTCTTCTGTCACTTATCCTATTAATAGTACTGAATTTAGTGCTGGTAAGTCTATTGTTATGAGTGAAGGAGATTATGCTAGAATGACTGTTGGTGGAACAACTTATAATTTTAAATTATATGATATTCTTAACACCTCTATAAAATTAAAATTACCAAATGGCTCTCTTAGCGAAATTAGCTTTGCCGCAACAAAGAAATATGATTTAGATAGTAATAATTATTATGATGTTTCTGTTAAAGTTACTGGATTAAATACGACTGTCGGAACATTGTTCTTTAAATCTGATTCTAGTGTAGTTTCTGTTGCTCCTTCAGATCCAACAACAGACCCTGCAACAGGTGACGATGATGATGACGATGATGACAGTTATATTAATCAGGGGACACCTACAACTACTGTTCCAGGCAAAGATGGCAATATGACATTTATTTGGATTGGTTTAGCACTTGGAGTATTGTTTATTATTATTGTTATTGTATTGTTTCTTGGTGTAAAGAAAAAGAAAATAAATGCATTAAAAAAGAATAAAGTTCAACCGGCTACGCCTGTTGTGTCGAATGCATATTCCAAACAACCAATTACACAAATGCCTGGGAATAGACCACCTATGCAACGTAATATGGGTCAACCTGTGTTTAATAACGATAGAGCATTGTCTCAAGAAATTAATGGTTTATTAATGAATGCTAATGCAAAGTTAAGGCAAGGCGATATTAATGGTGCTAAGATGGTTTATAGGCAAATTAATGAGAAATATAATAAGATTGAGAAACATGATGAAGGTCTCTATCAGAAGATATTGAAGTTTACTAGTGAATTAAAAGGTAAACAATAATTTTGAATTTTTATATTATATTCTTTCCATAAACCTTATAAAATTTAATGTTCTTATTTTTGTATGCCACATCAATGTGTTCATTGTTCAAGAATCATTCCTGTTGGGAGTGATGAAATATTAAAGGGTTGTAATAATTGTAATGGTAAATTCTTTTTTTATATTAGGGATGAACAAGTTAAGAAAATTCAAGAAAAGAATAATGTTGTTTTGCCTGAATTAGATGATATAAATAAACAAAAAGTGGAAGAAGATGTTAGAAGTATTTTAAAAATTGAAGATGAAAATCAGCCAGTGATTCTAGATATCGAATCGGTTAGATTGGTGGGAACAGGAAAATACGAAATAGATTTAGTTTCTTTAATTAATCGGAAACCAATTGTATTTAAGATAGAAGAAGGAAAATATTTAATAGATTTTTAATGGATGAAGGTAGTTTAATAAAGGGTATTTGGTAATTAATATTATGAGGTTGAACAAAGTCCTTGAAGAACAATTGGGTAAAATCAGCTTATCTGATGATGAAATAAAGAATTTTAGGAAGATTGCTAATAGTTTTATTAAAAAATTAAAGAAGAAAGGTGTTAAAGTATTTATTGGCGGTAGTTTTGCAAAAGGAACAGCCGTAAAAAAGGATTCCTTACAGGATATAGATATTTTTGTTATGTTTGATAAAGAAAGTGATACTAAAAAATTAGGAGCTTTATTGAAAGGGATAGATGTTGGTGGTTATTTACGTAAGGTTCATGGTTCCAGAGATTATTATCAGGTAGTTATGCCTGAAGTTATTTTGGAGCTTATTCCTGTTGTTAAGAATATCGATCCTGCTAAGGCTAATAATGTTACTGATGTTAGTATGTTGCATGTTGATTATGTTGTGAAAAAGTTAAAAGAAAACCCTGTTTTAAATAATGAAATTAAATTGGCTAAGAGTTTTGTCAGAGCAAATAAATGTTATGGTGCGGAGAGTTATATTAAGGGGTTTTCTGGTTATTCCTTAGAGTTGCTTGTAATTTATTTTGGTGGATTTGTGAATTTTTTGAAAAAAATAAGTAAAGTTGATGTTTTGGATCCCGAGAAATATTTTTCTGGTAAGAAGCAGATTATGATGGAGTTAAATTCTTCTAAGTTGCAAAGTCCTATTGTTGTTGTTGATCCGACGTATAAATATAGGAATGTTTGTGCTGGTTTAGGTATTGAAACTTTTTCTAAATTTATTAAAATTGCTCAAGCTTTTTTACAAAATCCAAATTCGGATTTTTTCGAATTCAAGAATATTGATATATTGGAATTAAGGAAAATTGCAGAAAAAAATAAAGCTAGATATGTTGAAATAGAATTTACTACAGATAAACAAGAGGGAGATGTTGCTGGTTCTAAGATGAAAAAATATTTTGATTTTATTATTAAAGAGTTTGAGAGAAATGGACAAACGGTGTTCTATACAGATTTTTATTATTTAGGTTATGGGAAATCGAGCAAAGGATATATTATTGTTATTGAAAAATTTGTTATTGAAAGAGAGGGACCTCCTGTTAATTTGATTGAACAGGTTGATAAATTTAGAAAATTGCATGGCGTCAATATTGTTGAGAAGAAAGGTGTTTTGTATGTTAAGGTAGAAATAAGTTTGAATAATCTTTTAATGAAGATTAAAAAGTTCGAAAAAGAGATGTTTGTTAAAATAAATAGATTAATTATAGAATAGTTTTTTTATGTATTTTTGTATTTATCTCTAAAGTAGGAATTTTTATTGCTAATTCTTGATCTTTGGTAAAATCATCTCCATTATAAAAATATTTTTTCATTATGTCCTCATATGCTTGATTAACTTCTTTTCTTAATCCTGAATCTTCTTTTGGGCAATTAGTTATTATTAATGTTGTTCTAGTTTCATAGCCATCACCATTATCTTCATATGTGATTCCAGAAGAATTATTATATTTTTCAGCATATTCTTCAAAAATATTTAAAATGGGAAATAAAAATTTCGGACGTGCGAGGTATGAGATAGAATAATCTGTTTCAAAATGAGAATTCGATGGCATTTTATTTTTTTCCCCAAGCTAGTTCGAACATGTATGCTATTGAGTTAGAAAAAAATGGTGAATTTATCCATACACCGTAATCATAATCTTCATGAACATTTGTTGGTTTCATTGTAAATATTAATTCGCTTTTATCTGCGATTACAAATCGTGCGTTGATTGGTTTGCTTCTTATTTCTATACCAAACTTTTTAGATAATTTATTTGCCTCTTTCGTGTCTTCTGGAATCATTACTTTGATATTTATTTTTCTTTTTGTTAATGTTGAAAATATTTCTTTAAACATTCTTGCTTTGTTTAATAATTCATAAGAGGATGATACAAGATAAACTTGTCTTTGTGCACTTTCCATTATATCTCTCATTTGAATGTATAAATTGTTTCTTCCTTTAATTGATGTAGATAAATCGTTATTTTTTGTTGGTACAATTCCTGAATTATGTAATTCCTCTAATTCTTTATATTCTATCGTATCTTTTAAATTGACTAATGTTTTTAATTTTTCTTCTGCCGTATTCATAGTATTATTTTTTAATTTTTCAATAACAGTATTTGGTTTTACTGCAATGTATTTTACAGGTTTTCCTAATTTTTGGATTACAAAGCCTTGTTTTTCTAAGCCTTCTAATACATCATAAGTTCTAGATCGTGGAACATTACTTATTTCTGCAATTTCACCAGCTGAAGAAACCCCTCTACTTAACAATGCTAGCCAAACCTTTGTTTCATAAATGTTTAAGTCAAAATACCCTTTCAATTTTTTTACTAATTCTTGATTTATTGTCATATTGTTACTACCTTAGTGTTAATAATAATCTATGACTATTTAAATGTTTCGGGGGTGTAACTCCTATCTAAAGATAACAATCGGAAGACTTATATAATGTAGTTACTATGTAGTGATATGAAAAAGGTTATTGATTTTGTATTAATATTTATATTGGGTTTTTTTAGCTGTGCGTTTATTCTTTCCTTGGTGTTTTTTCATGGAAGTGAGGTCCCTTTTGGAAATGGAAATATGGACTTAGAAGAATCTCCTTCAGATTGGATTTTAGAGGAAGATATTATATTATTAGATAATAAGATAATTATTAACGTTGACAATGCAAAACTTTCTTCATATAAGCCCACAGGGAGTATGAAGCCTGTTCTTGATAAGGGTGCTAACGGTATAAGGGTTGTTCCGGGTATTCCTGAAGAAATAGATGTTGGAGACATTATTTCATTTAATAAGAATGGATTATTGATAGTTCATAGAATTGTTGAAAAGGGTATTGATTCAAAGGGAGTTTATTTTATTACGAAGGGTGATAATAATAATTTTTCTGATGGTAAAATTCGTTTTGAAAATATTGAATATGTTACTATTGGAATTCTATATTAGAAAAAGATCATTTTCCAGATTAGTAGCATTGTGAATATTCCTGTTGTTATGTAGGGCATTGCTGGATATGGTTTTTTAGGGTCACCAAAAAAGAAAATATATGAAAGCCCTAGAATTGAACCTAATAAAATAAATAGTGCTGGAATTAGTCCGTGTATTCCAAATAATACTTGTTGTGGAAATGTCCACATAAAAACACCCATAGTTACTATTGTGAATGCAATATCTCCTCCTCCTAATATTGCTGCTGAAACTTTTATTTTTTTCTTTTGTATTGCAATGTTTGGGATTCTTTTTTCTTTGTATTTCTTTTTTAATTTTTTAATTTTTAATTTATCTTTTTTCGAAATATAAGGGATGATTAATCCTCCAAATATTTTTACTTCTTCCATTTCGTATTTAGCGATTTTTGTCATGAGTTTGCTTTTCCAGACACCCCAGATATCGTATGTCGATATTAAAACTAATAAGATTAACATTAAAATAATATTGAGGCCAGGTTTGTTTGGGTTGTAAATTGTCGTTACTAGTATTGTTGCGATACCAGGGTAGATGAATATTTCTGTAAAATTATGAATATATTTGTTTGGTTTGAATACTTTTAAGAAACCGAAAATTATTCCTGTTGATAATGCTATTGCCCATGTTATATTTTGATTGGATATGTTTAGAAGAAATCCGTTTATTGTTATTCCTATTGCGATTATTGTGACAATTAAAAACCAAGTTCTTAGAACTAGTTTTAGTTTGTATTTTAATAATATTGAAATTATAAAAAATGCTAATAAAAAAGTTAGTATTATTGAGATTGGATTACTTGCGCTTTCATCTTCTAATCCAAATGGTAAATCGGTTGAAGCTAAGCTTGTTGTATTTAGGGTTTGATTGTTTGAAATATTTAATGTTGGGCTATATGCGTTAATTATGAATATTCCAACTATTTGTATTATGATAAACATTGTTAATAATATTATTGATGTTTTTATGTTGTGTTTCATAGTTAAAAGTCTGATAGACTACTTTGTTTTTTATTGTTTAGTTCGTTTTTTATATTTATGTTAAATACTTTAAATATATTCTCTACTGCTGGAATGAGTTGGTTGTTTAAATAATATTCTATATTATATTCTGCTTTTTCTTCTGGTAAAAAGACTTTATCGCTAATTTTTTTTGTCTTTCTGCCTGTTTCTCCAATGTAATATTTTATGGGCATCCCTGTCGTAATATGTAAGCCTTGTTTGGACATTTTTTCTGCAGCTATTACATGTGGTCCCTTTAATACGTAATCTTTAATGTCTTTTTTTAGTTGTGTTTGTATCATTAGTTTTTCTATGTTGATTTTTCTTTCTAATAAGTTATTTATTGATTTTTTGAATATCTTCAATGCTTGTTTCTCATTTCCTACTCTTAATATGGATTCTAATATTTCTTTTTGTAATGCTCTTGCTAGTGGACACCAATCTCTTCTTACTGTTTCAAATCCTCTTATTTTTAATTGATCGTTTTCTTGCAATAGTGCATATTTCTTTTTTGCACCTTGTGTTGTTGTTCTTTTTGATACGAATATTCCTCTTGGATAAAAGTCTTCAAGATCTAGTTCCATAATACCTGGTAAATCGTCGTTTATTTTATTTTGCAAATTTATAATTTGTTTTTTTGTTTTGTCTGATTGTAAAAAAGCTATGGAATCTGTGTCAGAGTAGATTATCTGATGTCCTTGTTGTTTTATATTACTTATTGTGGAGAGTATGTGTTTTTTCGCTAGTTGTGTTGTTGCTTCTGCTGCGTCTCTCGAATAATATCTTGCACCAAAGAATCCCAAATATCCATAACTAGCGTTTGCTAGTAATTTGTATGCATTGCTTCTTGCTTTAGTTAAATTGTTTTTATTTTTCGCATATTCTTTTTTGTACTTTTTTCTTTGTTCTATTATTTCTTCTAATAATATTGGGAACATTCCTCTTTGTTCTGAAAATTCTTTCTCTTGGATGTGTGTTGCTTTGCTTAGATTGTAACTTACAATAATTGATCCATACATACTTGTAAAATCAAACATTACAATATTCTCATATAAGTTCGGTTTCGGTTCAAAAACAAATGCTCCTTCATATTTTTCTGTAGTTCTTCTATTTACTATACTCTCGTTTGTTGGTTTTTTTTCAGCAATTTCATTGAATCTTTTTAAATTATGTAAAATATAATTTTCACAATTTGTTGCCATTGTGTTTCTACTTATATTGAACATCGGTTCTTTTACTATTTTTGAAAATTCTTTTAAATCTGGGAGTATTGCATGAAATAAATTATATGTTACTTTTGAATCTTGAAGGTTATATGAAAATAATTTTAACCAATCTTTTTCTGTCATTTTTGTTAATTTATTGAAATCAAATTCTTCTTTTTTCTCTCCTATTAATTCGTTAGCTACAGCGTTTAATGATAATGATTCTGTTTGTAAATATTGTGAAAATGCGGAAGAAATGAATCTATAAATATCAACATGAACAATGCCATCTATTCTTCCTGTTGGTATTCTTCCTCGTGAAAATGTTGGCTGTGAGTTGTCTATCCCAAGATTTAATTTAATTTTATTTTTTTCTGCTCTAGCCTTGATATATGGAAGATCAAATCCATCTGAGAAATATCCACATAGAACATCTGGTGCGTATTCTTTGATGTGATTAACGAATGCTTCTATCATTTCAGACTCTGTGTTATATTGTTCTACATAGTCTGGTTTTGTTGTAGTTTTTTGAAGTGTTAATACTTTTTTTATATTATCTCCGTATAGAGAAATGGCTAAGATTTTACTTTTTCCTATTTCTATGTTTTCGGTTTCTATATCGTAAGCTAATACTTTTGGTTGAAAATCTTTTTGTTCTTCCTTTAGTTTGAAGCTGTCTAGTTTGAAACAAACTTCTAAGTCTATATCGTTGATAATTCCTCCGAAGTCGTCTGTTGTTAGTGGGCCTCCTTCTATAGTATACCAGTTTAATGGTTCTAAATCTTTTTCCATTATATATTTTGATAATATGTTTATATCGTATTCTCTTCTATGTAGAATTATTGAACTGTCTCCGATTTCTGAGGCTATTTCGTGTAAATCTTTATGATTTGTTGTGAATATTTGAATTGCCTTTACGGGTTTTTCTAGAAACTTTTTATTGTGAATTTGGATGTCTGTTACTTTTGATTTTCTAATGTTTTTATCTATTTCTATCTTTTTGATTTTTGATATCAGTTTATCTATCTCTTTTTGTTTTACGTTATCTTTTAAAATTAGCCAGAAATTGGGTTGATAATCATCAATTACACATATTTGTTTATTATTTGAAGTTCGTCCGATAATTTTTATGTAGTTTTTACCTTCGTAGTCAAAGTAGTTGTAATCGATTGGTATAAAGTCGCACCTCATGTTGATTTTAGGGGAAAGACTTATTTAAAGTTGAGTGGGAGATGTTGCGTCCTTATTTAGTAGTTACACTTACGAAAGGTTTAAATAGGTTTTTTGGTTTGATTTTTTATGGAATCAGATATAATTGATTGGAATCCTTTAGAGTTCTTACTTGCTTCTGAATCATCAGAATATGCTAAGAAGTCTCTTTCTAATGTGGAAGCGAATAAAAATACTGATGAGTTTTTCTATAATGCGAAAGTGGATGAATGGGCAAAAGAGAAACTAATTGGCGATGATGACGATGTAGATTATTATTGGAAAGAGATGTTTATGGGAAAGTCTAATGGAGTTTGGAAAGAGATAGAGAATTATCAAAACTTTGAATGGCCATTAGGTAATGGTGAATTTGATGAACTTGTAATAAAATTTAATGATGAGAACAATTCTTCAACTAAAAATGATTATGTAGAGATGTTTAAGGGTGATTACTCAAAAATATATGAGATTTTGGATGGTGATGACTCTGGTTCTGTAATTGAACAATTCTTGGTGGAGTATTTAGGAAAATTGCAAAGGCCGAATAAATCAGAATCTCATTTAAAAGAAAGTCAATTGGAAGCTGAAATTAATGTTGACAAAGTTCCTCTAGTTAATAAAGAATCTGATTATAATATTGCTAAAAATCAAATTTCTAATGAATATGGTAAAGATATAATATTTTATTCTACAATAAAAAAGATTTTATATTCTGATGAAAATCCTAGAACAAAAGTGAAGGAGCTTGATGACGTAGCATCAGGTCATCCAGAGTTTTCTCGAGATGTAGGTAAAATATTTGGTAATATTAGTCTTAATGTCTTTCCATTAGGGACTAATGGTACTTATGATGCTAATTATGCTTGGAAGATTCGTAAAGGAAAAGAAGGATTTGATGAATTTATTAATAAAATAGATAAAAAAGATTTGGTTAATAAATATCTAGATATGGTGTTTTAGTATATCATAAAATCTAAATAGTTTCTTTACTCTATTATAATATGGGATTAAATATTAGTGAAATAATACCTAGGCGAAATGTTGATGTTGCGGAGCTTAGAGGGAAAATCATTGCAATTGATGCATATAATACTTTATACCAGTTTCTTACTTCTATTCGTCAAGTTGATGGAACTCCTTTGAAAGATAGTAGTGGAAAGATTACTTCTCATTTATCTGGTTTGTTCTATAGAAATATTAGTTTGTTATTAGAAGGAATTAAACTTGTTTATGTTTTTGATGGAGTTCCTCCTGAATTAAAAAGAGGTGAAATAGAGAAACGTAAAGAAGCGAAAGCATTTGCACAAGTTAAGTATGATGAGGCTAGACGTATTGAAGATATTGATGGAATGAGAAAATATTCTGCTAGGACTGTTAAATTAACTGATGATATTATTAGAGAGAGTAAAGAATTATTGATTGCAATGGGTATACCTGTAATAGAGGCTCCGAGTGAGGGTGAAGCTGAAGCTGCTAGTTTGGCAAATAAAGGTTTGGTTTGGGCTTCTGCTTCTCAGGATTATGATTCTTTGTTATATGCTACACCTTTTTTGATTAGAAATCTGACACTTGCTCGTCGTAGGAAAACCGCTTCAGGTATGTATATAGATATTAAGCCTGAGTTGGTTGAATTTAAACGTGTATTGAATCGATTAGATATTGATCGTGATCAATTAATTTGTTTAGCTATTCTTGTAGGAACTGATTATAATCCTGGTGGAGTTAAAGGTTTGGGTCAAAAAAGAGCACTAGGAATTGTTCAAAGGTACAAGTTTCCATTTGAGATATTCAAACATGTAGAAAAGAACTTTGAGTTTATTTTTGATTGGCAAGAAATTTATAAATTGTTTCATGAATATGAGACAGCGAATTTAGATGAGATTGAATTTCCGGAATTGGATAAGGAGAAAATAAAGGAAATTTTGAGTAGTCATGATTTTTCTGAATCTAGAATTGATTCTGCATTGTTGAAGTTGGATAAGGTTACTGAGTTGAAGAAGCAGAAAGGATTGGGTGAATTTTTCTAAGCTTTTTCTTTTAAGAAAAGAAAACCCTTGGAAAAAGAAAAATTATAGTCTGGATGAATAAAATAAATTGTTAACTTTTTTGATATTATTCAAATAGACTAGTGATTATTTTTTAATTTATCGATAATTATTAATTCATCTAAAATTTCCTTTACATGTTCTTTATATTCAATCCAGTTTATTACTCGATTTCCATTTTTATCTAATTTTTTTAATACTTCGTCTAATAATTGAGGTTCTATTTTTCCAAAATATCCATTTCCTGTAGCATGATACCCGGTTATATTATTGTTGTCGTCTTTTATAAGACATAATTCTAAACTTCCGTTTTTTATTCTTGCAAAGTTTTTTATCCCTTCAGATAGAGAGTTCTTTGTTGCGTATATATCCATTGGCTCTTCTCCAAGATATACTACATCATCTTCATTTTTAATGTTTAAATCTTTCATTATATATTCTATATCACTTCTGTTTTCAACATTTAAGTTTTTCATTATATATTCTAAGCTATGAGATCTTTTCTTTACGTCCTGTTCTGTTGGTAGTTGATAACTTTGACAACTAGTCAAAAATATTCCAGCGATAATTGGTATTGATGCAATTGTTATAAGCGTTTTTGCTCCATTTGAAATATATTTTCCTAAGTTTCCTAATGAATATTTGTTTTTCATATATTGTACAATAATTTATGCTTTATAAAGCTTATGTCTAGTTGCCACTACGGAGTTACATATTTAAAATGTGCAAAATTTATTAGAATTATTTTTGTCTATAACTTTATTAATTGTGTTTTTCTTTGGTTGTTATGGGATATTGGGGAGTTGTTAATAATTGTTTGAAGAATGCTGATGTTGTTTTGTTTATTTTGGATGCGAGAATTCCTAATGAGAGTGCTAATCGTGAAGTTTTGAGAAAAGCGGGGGATATGAGTAAGGATTTGATTTTTGTTTTTAATAAATGTGATTTGATAAATGCGAAAAATTTGAAAAAATTGAAAGAGAAATATGAGGATGCGTTTTTTGTAACAATTAAAAGAAGAATATCAATTCTTGCTATAAAGAAGCATTTGGATAAGTTGGCTGAGAATAGAGATAAGGATCAAGCTTTGCGTGTTGCTTTGATTGGTTATCCAAATGTTGGGAAATCAAGTGTTTTGAATATTCTTGTTCCTGAAACGAGGGCAAAAGTTAGTAGTGTTAGTGGAACAACGAAGAAAACTCAATGGATTAGACAAGGTAATTTGCGTTTTATGGATACTCCTGGTGTGATTCCAAAATATGATTCTAGAGTTCGTGTTGGTTTGACTGCATCAAAAGATGCTCATAAGTTGAAAAATCCTGATAAGGTTGCGTATGAGGTGATTAAGGTTTTGAGAAAACAGAATCCTGAGGGTTTTAAGAAGACTTATGGAATTTCTTATGATGATGAAGATAGTGATTATGATATTTTGTTACAGATTGGTGAGAAACGAAAATATTTGATTAAAGGTGGAGATGTCGATGAGAATAGAACTGTTACACAGATTATTAGTGATTGGCAAAAGGGACGAATTAAATAGGCTTTGTGATTAATTATAAAAAGTCATTTTGTTTTGTTTTGTTATGGATTATTTTAAATTGTGTGATGTATATGAGAAATTGGAATTTACCGCTAAGGGGCTTGAAAAGGCCTCTATTCTAGCTAAGTTTTTGGATGAGATTAAGGGAGAATTTAAATATATTTATTTATTACAAGGAAGAATTTTCCCAGATTATGATAATCGTGAATTGGGAATGTCTATTCAATTAGTGATTAAGGCTATTGCTAAGGCTTCTGGTTTTAGTGAGAGTGGGGTTTTGAATGAATTTAAGGAAAGGGGTGACCTGGGTGAAGTTGCTTATGAATTGGTTGGTAAAAGGAAACAACAGACATCATTGTTTTCTAGTAAATTAAGTGTTGAAAAAGTTTTTGAGAGTTTGTTGAAGATTACGACTTTGGAAGGGAAAGGAACGGTTGGGACGAAGATTAGTTTGATTGTAGATTTGTTACATTCTGCTGTTGGTGTCGAGACGAAATATATTGTGAGAACTGTTTTGGCAGATTTAAAGATTGGTATTGGGAGTGGTTTAATTAGAGATTCAATTGTTGAATATTGTTTTCATCCTGATGATATGGATAAAAAAAGAGAATTTGCCTCTAAGGTTCAGAGTGCTTATAATTTAGCGACGGATTGGGCTATTGTGTTTGAAAGAGCATGTGAGAATAGGCTTGATGATATTAAGCTTTCTCCGAAGAAACCTGTTAAGGTTATGCTTTATCCGAAAGTTCGTAGTGCTGAAGAGGCGCTTAAAGTTGTTGGTAGTCCTGCTGCATTTGAGTATAAATATGATGGATTTAGAATGATGATTAATAAAGATGAGGATGGTAATGTGAAGCTTTTTACTAGAAGATTAGAAGATGTTAGTATACAATTTCCTGAGGTTGTTGAATATGTTAAAACTCATATTAAAGGAAAAAGCTTTATTGTTGATTCTGAGGCAATTGGTTATGATAAAAAAACAAAGAAGTATACCGAGTTCCAAGCAATTAGTCAGAGAATTAGGAGAAAGTATGATATTGAAAGATTAGTCGATGAATTACCTGTTGAATTAAGAGTCTTTGATATTATTTATTATGAGGGTGAGAACATGATTGAAAAAACCTATGAGTATCGTAGAGAATTTTTGTCAAAACTTATTATCGAGGAAAAATTAAAAATTGGTCTTGCTGAAAGGATTGTTACTGATAGTATTGATGAGGCGCACGATTTTTTTAATAGAGCTTTGGCTGATAATCAGGAAGGTTTGATGGTTAAAGGGCTTGACAAGCAGTATAAGCCTGGTGCTAGAGTTGGATATGGTGTTAAATGGAAACCTGTTGATTCTGATTTTGATTTGGTTATTACGGGTGCCGAATGGGGAAATGGAAAACGTGCTGGTTGGTTGACTAGTTTTGATATTGCCTGTAGAAATGGAAATGGTGAGTTATTGGAAATAGGAAGAGTCGGTAGTGGTGTTAAAGAATTAGAACAAGAGGAGGGGGGAGATGTTAGTTATAGTGAGTTGACTGAAATGTTAAAGGTGTTGATTATTAGTGAAGAGGGAAAACATGTTAGTGTTAAACCTGAGATTGTTGTGACAATTCAATTCCAAAATGTTCAAAAATCACCGAGTTATTCTTCAGGATATGCTTTAAGATTTCCACGAATTACTTGTTTACGTCCAGATAGAAATGTTGAAGATATAACAACTGTCGAAGAGGTTGAGGAAGAAATTTAGTAAAAAAGCTATTTGAATATTTTGTTTGATTATTAAATTAAATGAGCCAAAGCCTTTATAAAGGAAATGGGATATATTTCATTATGGTTGTATCTAAATCTAGTGGTAAAAAAGACTTAACTTTACGTGTTCAAAATATAGTAGCGACGACATCTTTGGAAAAAGAGGTCAGTTTAACAAAATTAGCTAGAACTCAACCTAATACAGAATATAATCCTGATACATTCCCTGGTTTAGTTTTAAGAGTTAAAGAACCTAAGAGTGCCGTATTGGTGTTCTCGTCTGGAAATTTGGTATGTACTGGAACAAAATCTGTTTCTCAAGTAAGAGAAGTTGTTCAACAGGTTATAAAACAGTTGAAGAAAATAGGTGTAAATGTTACTGTTAAGCCAAAAATCACAGTTCAAAATATTGTTGCTAGTGGTGCGATTGATTTAGATTTGAATTTGAATACTTTATCTTTAGAGTTAGAGAATACAGAATATGAACCTGAGCAATTCCCAGGTTTGGTTTATAAGTTAGAAGATCCAACAGCTACTTTTTTATTGTTTAGTAATGGAAAGTTGGTATGTACTGGAACTAAGAATAAAGTTCAGTTAGATGATTCTATGATTCAATTGAATACTAATGTTAGAGCTGCATTGAAAAGGATTAAAGATATGCAGAAGAAGGCTAAGGAAGCTGAAGACGATTTCTAGTTAGAGATTAATATATGTTTTTGAAACAAATATTTGTGTTAATTATAAAGATATTTGTTTTTGTAAAAGCATTATTTCTAACAAATTAATATTTTTTATTTTCTTAAATTTTGGATCCCATGATGGCTTATAATTTTTTTTTAATGTATCGATATCTTTTCTATAAATTGCAGCATGTTCTGGAGAGATAGAACGTGAATTTTTGATATTTTTTGATACAGAATTAAGGGTATTATTCCATCGATCATATCTAAATTCGATTTCTCTTTTGGTTCCTGTGTATGTATTCATAGAATTATCCTTGAGAAACGGTTTATAAGTTTTTATATTTGAAGTTAATTGGAATAAAAAAGATTATAAAGACTTTATTATGTTTGTGTGCATGGTTAATCATACAAGTGGGTTACATCACTATCATATTAGAAAAAGAATTCATCAGAAGCATGAAGTTTATCCTAGTCCGAAAAAATCTATTCGTTTTATGGATAAGGCGGTATATATCGTTGGTATTATTGGTCCGTTGATGACAATCCCTCAATTGATGAAAATTTGGATTGAACAGAATGTCTCTGGGATTTCTATTCTTTCGTGGGGTACATATCTTTTTACCGCATTGTTTTGGTTAGTATATGGAATAATTCATAAAGAGAAACCGTTGATTTTTATGTATTCTTTATGGGTATTGGTTGAGATTTTTGTCGTGATTGGAATTGCGATTTATGCCTGATGTTTTTTTATAGATTGTAATAATGCGTGCTCTAGTTTCTTAGGCTCATCTGTTCCTATTCTATATGTTTGATTATTTTTAGTTTTTATTTCAATTGCATCGAATCCAGAGATGTTATAAATTCTCATACTTGGCCAGAACCAAATTCTTATTCCCCATCCGTAATACCAATGATTTTTTACTGTTTTTACTGACGTTATTGTTTTTAGTGGGAAGTTTTTTTTGTATATTCCATAACCGAATTTTATTTGTAGATTGGTTTTGTTTATTGTGACTTTGAGTGTTGAGAAAGATGCAAGAATTAATGTTACGGAAAGTATTGTTACGAGGACAATCTTGTTAAAATTAGTTTGTATTAAAATAAATGTGTAGAGTAATGTTGTTGCGAATAGGGTGTATAATATTAGATATCCAATTTGTGTGTGTTTGTAGTTCATGTTGTTTGGAAGATTTATATTTTTATAAGGGTTTTGGGTTATTACTAGCTATTTTAGAACACTTATAGAAAAGAATTAAGTCTTTCTCTTTTTTTTAGGTTATCTTTTTAAATGCTCTTTTCCTTTTTGGAAAATCGTAAAGGTAAAAAAAGTTAAAAAATCTGATGTTTTGGGTATGTTATCTAAGTTTGGTCTCCGTGATGATTTAATTCCTGTTTGGCAAAGTTTTGTTAATGATAAACTTCAGGTTGATGCCGTTGGTATTTTTGATTCTTTTGATATTTCTCGTGAGCGTATTGATTCTAAATCTGAGTCTAATGTTTTGATTCGTGATAATGGCAAGAGTTATGACGTTAGTATTGAGATTGTTAATGATGAGTTTTTGTATTTTTGTACTTGTTCTCATCGTTCTGAGGCTAAGGCTTGTGCTCATGCTGGTGCTGTTTTAATTCATAAGATGCTTAAGTCTAAGAAGAATGATTTTAATTCTCGTCCAAAGACTTTATTGGCTGCTTTAGCTGATAAACGTAAAAGTCTTGGTGGTATAAATTATTTTAAGGAGTTATTCCCTAGTGTTAGTAAAGATTCTCAAAAAAACATGATTTATTTTAATTTTGAGGATTTTAGTAATAATAGTCAACTTTTGCGTTTACAGCGTGGTGTCATTAAGAATGATGGTTCTTATTCTTTGCCTATGAAGTTTACTGGTAAGGATTTTGATTTTAATCGTTTGAATGTTAGTGGTGGTGTTCGTCGTCTTTTGAGTTTTATTATTACTGGAGAGAATTTTGGTATGGGTTATGCTAGTGGTGGTTTTTCTAAGAGTCGTTTTTATGATGTTAATACTGATTATATGATGCCTTTGTTTAAGGATTTATATTTTCTTGAGCAAGAATTAATTCTTGGAGCTACTTTTGCTAAGGAAAATTTTCGTATTCGTTGGGATACTTCTAAGAATTCTGATTCTACTTATACTCTTAAACCTTTTTTTGTTTCTGGTAAGCGTGAAGTTAGTTTATGTAACATGGAGTTGAGTGAACTTGGTATGAATAGTCTTTGGGTTTTTGATAATAAGAAGCGGTGTTTTTACCAACATAAGGAATGTTCTCGTCTTGATGCTGTTAAAAATATTGTTCGTTTTCCTAAGGAGCTTGTTTTGACTGAGTCTGAGTTGAAGGATTTTTTTAGTAAGTATTATCAGGACGTTTTGGATAGTTTTGAATTTAAGGTGTCTGATGATTTTAATCGTGAGGAGAAGTCGGTTATTCCTTTGCCTAAACTTTATTTGGAACGTAAGGGTGTTAAGATTTTGGTAAATTTACGTTTTGATTATGCTGGCCGTGAGGTAGATTATTTTTCTAAGACTAAAGATTTGGTTATTGTTAAGGAGAATACTTTATATGATGTTTCTAGGGATTTGGAAGAGGAGGATCGTGTTGCTGAACTTCTTAATGATAATGGGGTTGTGACTCATAAGCGTTATGATGAGTTTCGTTTGGAAGAGGATTTAATTGATTTTGTTGTTAATGGAATTCCTAATCTTAAGAACTATAGTATTGGTATTTTTGGTGAGGAGAATTTATTTAATTTTAAAATTTCTAAGGGTCGTCCTGGTATGATGCTTGAAGTAAAAAATGATGTTGACTGGTTTGATATTAAAGGCGAAATTCGTTTTGGTAAGGATAGGGCTTCTATGGAAAAAGTTCTTGAAGCTGTTTTTCAAAATAAAAGGTTTGTTGATTTGGGTGATAATAAGAAGGGTGTTATTCCTGTAAATTGGATTTCTGAACTTCGTGCTTATAGAGGTTTTTTTAAGAATGATGATGGTAGTACTAAACTTTCAAAATATCATGTTTCTGTTTTGGAATCTTTAATTAATTTGTCTAAGAATACTAATCTTGATAAAGAATCTGAGAAAGCTTTAAAAAAGTTTCGAAGTTTTGAAAAAATTAGTGAGGTTGAAATTTCTAAGAATATCACTGCTAATCTTCGTGATTATCAGAAGAAGGGGTATGATTGGTTAAATTTTCTTAAAGATTATGATTTTAATGGAATTTTAGCTGATGATATGGGCCTTGGTAAAACTCTTCAGGCTCTTTGTCTCTTACAAAAAATCAAGGATGATGGCGGGAAAAAACCTTCTTTAATTATTGTTCCTACTTCTTTAATTTTTAATTGGAATAATGAAATAAAAAAATTCTCTCCTAAATTAAAAGCTTATTTGCATCATGGTTCTAAGAGGGTTAAGGGTGAGAAGAATTTTGCTTCTAACTTAAAAAGTCACGATTTAATCATTACCTCTTATGGTATTTTAAAGAATGATTTAGCACTTTTTGCTATGCAAAAATTTGATTATGTTATCTTAGATGAGGCTCATAGCATCAAGAATCCTTTATCTGTCAATGCTCGTTCTGTCAATGCTCTTTGTGCTAGTCATAAACTTGCAATTTCTGGTACTCCAATACAAAATAATTTAATGGAACTTTGGAGTCTTTTTAATTTTCTTAGTCCTGGATACCTTGGTTCTTATGATTCTTTCAAAGAAAATTTTGTTTTGCGAATCGAGGGTGAAAAGGATGAAGCTACTAAAAATGCTTTGAAGAGGATGGTAGATCCGTTTTTATTGAAGAGGTCTAAAGATATAATTTCTAGTGAGCTCCCTCCAAAAACTGAGCTTGTTCTTAGAAGTAATTTTGGTGATGATGAAAAATTAATTTATAATAATTGGAAGGATTATTATAGCTCAGAAATTTCAAGCAGCATTAAGGCGAATGGTCTTGGTAAGTCTAGATTAAAAATTCTTGAGGGTTTAACAAAATTAAGACAAGTTTGTTTGCATCCTAGAATGGTTGATTCAAAATATGTTGGTAGTAGCGCAAAATTTGATCTTCTTGTTGTGGAGGTTGAAAAAGTTTTGTCTGAGGGACATAAGGTTTTAATTTTTTCTTCTTTTGTTAAGATGTTGACTATTTTGCAGGAAGAATTACAAAAAAAAGGTATCAAATATTCGTATCTTGATGGTGCTTCAAAAAATCGTGAGAAAATTGTTAGGGAATTTGAGGAAAGTAAAACATCTCGTCCTTTTCTTATTTCTATTAAAGCTGGTGGCGTTGGTCTAAATCTTACTTCTGCTGATTATGTTTTTGTAGTGGATCCTTGGTGGAATCCTGCTGTTGAGATGCAGGCTATGGATAGAGCTCATAGAATTGGACAAAAAAAACCTGTTTTTGTTTACAAAATGATTGCTGATGGCTCTATCGAAGAAAAGATTCTCGAATTACAAAAATCTAAGAAGAAACTTGTAACTGATATTATCCATGTAGAAAAGGGTATCGCTAAGGAGATGGATGTTAAGATGATTAAAGAAATTTTTGGTTAAAAGTTTGTATTCTATTGGTTTGGGAGTTTTATATTTTATTTAAAACGATTTGTTCTTAAGAAAAGATTTAGTGTTAATCTGCTATTTTTCTTTTATTATTGAAAAATTGAATTATATTTCTTTTTATGCTTATAATGTTTTTTTTCTTTTTCTGAAACTATTATTTCTAGCGGACCAATTTGTTCAAATTTTTCAGATTCTGGATCCCAGGATGGATCATGATCTTTTTTTAACATATCGATATTTTTCCTATAACCGATAGCATCTTCTGAGCTGATAAAATATGCATTATGAATATTTTCTGTTACGGAATTAAGAATGCGATTCCATCCATCTTCTTGAAATTTGGTATCTCTTTTGATTTCTGTATATGTCTTCATAGAATTTTTACTGAAAAACGGTTTATAAATTGTTATATTCAGTTTTAAATCGGTTTGACAGGACGAAGTGTTAGTCTTATGGGTGGAAGAATAAGTTTCATTTCTAAATTTGGTATACCAAATGTCTCTACTAAACACTGACGATTTTAGTAAACAAAACTTATAAGCTAATGAAGACTTGAATATATACATTAAATAGTATATAATACATAATATGGAAATAAATTTAAATTTGTTCTTTAGAAAAAAGCCAGCAATGATGTTGATTGCTTTGAAGAAGGTGAGTAGAGCTAAATATGGTTCTCAATTGGCAAAAGAAATCGATTGTACATATTCTCATGCTGTAAAAATTTTACAAACATTAGAAGAGATTGGACTTGTTTCTTTTGAAAAAACGGGAAGAATCAAGATAATTAATTTGACTAAGAAAGGTGCTGATGTAGCAACTCACATAGAAGCAATAAAAAATATAGTTGAATAAACCCAATAGTAAATGGAAGGTTTAATAAATAACTCTAAATCGGGCATTCCCTCCTATTTAACCAGTTGGGGTGCTTTTTATTTTTTATTGACGCTGGTTTTGTGAATTTTTAGTGTAGTGTTTTTTAGGGCGTATTTTTTCATTAAGAAACATTTTTAAATATTTAAGCCAAGTTATATAGTATGGTCCAAGAAGCTTCAGATTTTAAGTTGAAACAAATGACAGTTTATATTCTATTGGTCATTTTTGTTTTTACCGAAATAATAGATTTTTCTCTTGATTACTGGCTTGGAAATTCACTAATCCATTCTATTTTACAACTAATTTTATTTATTTCGCTTTTCATTATTATCTCAAAACTTTTCTTGAGATACTCTAATAAAAGAATGAAAAAGTTAATTCCGAATGAATTAATGAATATTTTAAAAATTATTGATAATTCAAGTAAAAAAGGGATTTTGATTAATCAGAGAAAAATGAGGGAATTATTAAACATTACAAAACCGACTCTTAAGAAAAGAGTAGATATATTGTTGGAATTTAAATATATAATCTTTGAAGAACAAGGAAATTATAGATATTTAATGCTTACAGAACTAGGAAAGTCAATTATAGGTTGATTTTTGCCCTCTTTTTACCTTTAATTTACTTCCTTTTTATTCCTTCTTTAAATAATATATTTCATAAGCTAATTAAAGGAAGATGGAAAAGAAAGAGGCTATAAAACTAAGAAGAGAACAAGCTACAGATCTGTTTGAGCTTTATGAAGAGAAATGTGATAATTGTTTTAATGGTAACTCTAATGTTGTAAAAGACATTATGATTAGACCCGTCTTTCTCTATCCTAAAGATAATGCAAAAACCATTATGCGAAAATTGAAGAAAGAGGCCACAAATGTTTGCATAGTCGTTACTAAAGATAAGAAGTTTGTTGGAGAAATAGGGGTTGAAGATTTGGTTAAACTATTTTTACATCAAGTTAAATATGAGCCCCTAGTTCAAACATTGAATATTGGTTATAGAAGGGAATTCTTATATCAATCTGCAGGTGAATTAATAAATAAACACAATTCAACTGTAAAATCTATTGACCCCATAAATAAGGTAATTAAATTACTCTACAAGGAAGGATTCAACTACATTCCAGTATTAGATAAAAATGAGAAAGTTATTGGTGTTGTAACTCCTAGTAGTCTAATCAATTTTTTGCAAGAGAAATGAACATAAATAATTAATCATGGAAGTTTTTATAGAATTGAGTATAATTTTTGGGATAACCGTTCTTATTTCTGGATTTATGAAATTATTAAAGCAACCCCTTATTATTGGATATATTCTTTCAGGTATTCTTGTTAGTCCTTATTTTTTAAATATTATTCAATCAACAGAAGCTCTCAAGGTTTTTTCTCAAATAGGAATTGCTTTACTTCTTTTTATTGTTGGTCTAAATCTGAGTCCTAAAGTTATTAAGGAGGTTGGAAAGGTGTCTCTAATAACTGGTCTTGGTCAGATTGTTTTTACATCATCATTTGGTTTTTTTATAAGTAAGTTGTTAGGTTTTTCAACAATTGTTTCATTATACATTGCAATTGCCTTGACATTTAGCAGTACAATTATCATTATGAAATTATTATCTGATAAAAAGGACCTAGAAAAGTTATATGGAAAGATTTCTGTAGGATTTTTATTGGTTCAAGATCTTTTTGTAATAGCTCTTTTAATGATAATTTCTTCTTTTTCAGGTGGCTTAGATATTCACAGTTTATCTTTATTGAATATTGTTTATGGTCTATTATCAATTGCAGCATTCATTTTGATAAATATTTATGTTTTGCCTCGTTTGTCAAAGTTCTTTGCTAAATCTCAGGAGTTTTTATTTTTATTTTCAATAGCATGGGGCTTAGGTCTTGCAGCATTGTTTCATTTTATGGGCTTTTCAATGGAAATTGGAGCATTAGTTGCAGGTATTGCATTTTCAATGTCACCGTTCCATTATGAAATCAGTTCAAAAATGAAACCACTAAGAGATTTCTTTATAATTTTATTTTTCATACTTTTAGGTTCTCAAATGGTTTTGGGAGATATTGCTGAATTAATTGTTCCAGCGATAATTTTTTCATTATTTATTTTAATTGGGAACCCCTTGATTGTGATGGTTTTGATGGGAATTCTAGGTTATAAGAAAAAGACAGGGTTCCAGGCAGGTTTTACTGTAGCTCAAATAAGTGAATTTTCATTAATTTTGATAACCTTGGGAGTCAGTGTTGGACATTTAACAGGAGAAATATTATCTCTTGTTACAATTATTGGTTTAATTACTATTTCAGGTTCAACTTACCTCGTAATGTATTCAGACAAAATGTATCCTTATCTTGCTAAGTATCTTAGTATTTTTGAAAGGAAAAAAACAATCGAAAGCGAGAAACATGTAGAAGATTATGAAGTTATTTTATGTGGGTGTAATCGAATTGGTTATGACTTATTAGAGTCCTTTAAAAAAATAAAGAAAAAAGCTTTGGTGGTGGATTATAATCCTGAAACGATTAATCAATTATCTAAAGAAGGAGTAGATTGTAGATATGGAGATTTAGACGATGAGGAATTTTTAAGCGAATTGAATCTTATTAAAGCTAAAATGGTTATTTCAACAATTCCAGATTTTGAGACAAATTTATTGTTGATTAATAAAATAAAACAGTTAAATGAAAGGGCAATTGTTATGGTCACATCCCATAATCTTGAAGAAGCAGATAAATTATATGAATCTGGAGCAACATATATTATAATGCCCCATTTTTTAAGTGGGATTCAAGCATCGAAGATAATTGAGGAATATAAATTTAATACAAATAAATTCAAAAAAGAAAAAAGAACTCATATTGAATATCTCAAAAAAAGGAAAAAGAACCCATATTGAATATTCCAAAAAAGGAAAAAGACTATGCCATGAACATTCAAAAACCGAATTGTATTCCTTCTCAAATTCATGTTGTTAATTGTTAAACCTATTAATCTAAATGCCTCCCGGCCCTCTCAAATTGTCTAACAGCGACGGTAAAATGAGCCTACGGAGATTTGAACTCCGGTTTCTTTTCATAACTCCGAAGGTATTTAGTGATAAGTTACGATTATTTATTTAAAAGAAAAGCACATATGAATAATTAATATACTTATACTAAAAATAAAAAATGAAGAAATTAAAAGTTCAATTTGTTTGCAAGTATTATTTTTTTTACAAATTTGGTAATTCTTTTTCATATAAAATTAAAACTTTAGATGTTAATAAATATTTTTATGTTATTAAAAATTAATATAATATTTAAGATATAATTATCAATTAATTTTTCATAAAAAATAATTAAAAAAGAGCATTTTAAAAAATAAAATACTTATTCTTTAAGGAAAATTGACGGTATAAAATTTAATATCAATTTATATAATAATTTAATTTTATTACTATTTTAAGATTCTAGATTTAAACATATTATATATAATATAATTATTATATATAATATGTTTTTGGCCAATAGTCTTCCTAAACATTAATCATCCAAAAAAGACCGGTATTTTCAAAAAATTATTATTGTATTTAATCTAGTCTTATTCGATTTTTTTTAAAAAAAGAGGTTATTTTTATGTTTTTATAAAAAATTATAATGTTAAAAAATGGTAATTTGACTTATTCTTTAACGAATATTTTATTAAGAAAAAATAGGCAAAATTTCAGATAAAAAACAAGAATTTTATTTTGAATTTAAAATCAATATTAGTGTTGTTTTAAAGATATTTTTAATGAAATTTAATAGAAACTAAGGTTGTTAAATTTGTTTGTTAGTTATATTTTATAAGGATAAATAAGCTGCTAGAATAGTTAAAAATTTCTAGGTGCAGAAAATTACACAAGTCTTATAAAAATGCAATAGAGATGCTCTCATTGGCCATATCTTTCAAATTTGGGAGAAAGGAGAGGTCGTATTTTAATATCAAATACTAATATTTTGAAAGTTCAAAAAAGCAAGAATATTCAGAAATCAAATTTAATAATTTTATTTTTGAAGGAACTTATAATTCAGCAAGATTCTTTTTAATGAAACTAGGAAAAAGAGTTTTGAATAAACCAATTTATTTTCATCTGTTTAGACATAGTTCTGCAACATATTATGCTTCTAAACTTAATAGACAAGAACTTTGTTATCGTTATGGTTGGAAATTTTCGAGTAATATGCCAGATGTCTATATCTCTCGTGCTGGTATGGAATCAAAAGAACTCGATGAGAAATTTGCTGCAACCGAAATTGAAATATTACAAAAGAAGCTAGAAACTCAAGAACAACAGAGATTGATTAGAAATGAAGAAATGCAAAAAAAAGATCAAAGAAGAAGTTTGGGATGAAGTTAAAGTTAAGTTGCAAATATTATTGGATGCTGGTGAAATTGTTATGAAATAAGATATTTAAGAGTTCTTTTTAATCTTCATTAGTCAACCAAGAATTATAACCTAAAGGAGATTCATTTAATTCATCTCTTAATAATTTCCATTTAGGTATTAATTTTTCTAATTTTTTTATGAAATTTAAATTATGATTTCTCTCTGAAAAATGTATCATCTCATGTGCTATAACATACTCTATACATCTAATATGTTTTTTAGCAAGTTCTAAATTTATCCATATTCTTTTTTTTTCTGAATTACATGTTCCCCATTTTGTTTTCATTTTTCTGATTTTGAAATCTTCTACCTTTATTCCAAGTTTTTTTTCGAATTTTTTTATTATAGGAATAGAAATCTTATAAAGTTCATCTCGATACCATTTTTCTAATATTTTTTCTTTTAAGTGTCTAAATTCTGGGCTATTCACATGCAAATTAATTTGAGTATTATTTTTAATTTCTATTCTATTTAATTTACTTTGCTCAACTACATTCAATAAATATCTTTTACCAAGAAAATAATGACTTTCTCCAGTAATATAATCTCTTTTTGATTGTCTTTTTTGCTCTGAAAATTTCTGTTTTTGTTTTTTTATCCAAGAAATTTTAGAAATTGCAAATAATCTTATTGACTCGTCAGATGTTTTTAGGGGTGCTGCAATTCTTACTCTACCATTTGGTGGATAAACTCCTAGATGTAAATTTTTAATATTCTTTCTTAATGTTGTTATTTCTATGTTACTAACAATAATTTTCTTAGAATTAGTACTCATCTTGTTCTTCTACCAATTTCAATACATTATCTGCATCAACTTCATTTTGTAATTTGAATTTTTTAATTGCTTTTACTATTCCATTTTTTAGTTGTTTAGTTTTTATTTTATTACTTCTCCAACCATCTGTTTTGTATTCTGCAATGTTTTCATGTAAAGTCATAACAAAAGAGTCATCTTTTACAAAATTATCATATAATGCCCTTTTTGCATTTGAGTTCATAGACTTAGGATAATCTTTTGAGCTGGAAGGGTTTTTCACGTTTTTAATTAATTCGATAATTTTTTGTAAATATTTTGAATAATTGAAACTTGCTTTTTTTCTTTCTAGAATTAATTCTTCAAGAAGTGTTGACATATTATCATAATATTTAGGATTTGTTGGTTTTTCATCAGTAATTAATCTTCTTACGTTATTTTCAATTACTTCTGCAACAGCTTCTTTATTTTTTCTAATATTTTGAGGTAATTGTTCAATTGCTGATTCTCCATTTTTAATGATTAAATCTAGTAAAGTAATATTATCAAATGCAGATATAATTTTACTTTCATCAGCATCAATATATGTATCAATTAAATGACGCATTGCAGGTTCATATGCTTTAAGATCAATATGTTCTCTACTTGTTATTTTTATTAACATTCTAATATCAGTATAATATTTTATTTCTTTTTTTATTTTATCTGCTTGAGATTTAATGTAACCTGCTTCAATCATTTCATTTGCAAGATTTGCATATGCTCGTACTAATTTTGAGGTTAATTTGTATAATGAAACTCTTTTTTCTTTATTATTTTCTAAATCTTCCTCATTTTGTGGATTTCCACAAAAATATTTTTGGAATGCTGGTTCATCCTTAGGAGCTTTTACTGGTTCACATAATGCTTTTATACTTTCCAATGCATTGTCTAAATTTTCTTTGGAAGTATCTAATCTGTTCTTTAATAGTCCTTTTACATCATTTGAATCATATCCATCAAATGCACCAGTAGTATAATCTTTAAGAGCAGAATCTATACTATTGAATAAGTCTTTGTAATCTATAACATATCCATAATCTTTATCTTCACCATCTAATCTATTAACTCTACAAATTGCTTGAAATAAACCATGGTCTTGCATGCTTTTATCTATATACAAATATGTTGCAGGGGGAGCATCAAAACCAGTAAGTAATTTATCTACAACTATCAATAATTTCATTTGACCTGGTTCTTCTACAAATTTCTTTTTTATAACATCTTCAAAACCACTTGTTTTAATTTCTGGATAAATCTCAGTATAATATGCTATCATTTTTTGATAGATTTCATATTTTTGTATATTTTCAGTATCTTCCTCATCATCACCAGTAGATTCTCCTTTAATATCGCTAATGTGTGGGTCATAAGAAGTTATAATTGCACATTTTCTTAGACCTTGTTTTTGAAAAATCTCATAATATTTACAAGCTTCATAAATACTTCCTGCAACTAATAATGCATTACCTTTTCCACTTTGCAGTCTATCTTTGGTCGCTATATCAAGCATAATATCTGCAACAATACGATTTAATCTTGACTGAGAACTGAGAACTTTTTGCATAGTTCCCCATTTCTTTTTTAATTCAGTTTTTGCATAATCTGTTAATCCTTTTGTTTTTGCATCAAACCAAGCATCAATTTTTTCCTGTGAAGTTAATTTTTGATCAATATTTCGTGCTTCATATTGTAAGTCTAAGATTACTTTATCTCTTACAGCTTCATCAAATTTGTAGGTGTGAATATTTTTTCCAAACACTTCCATACTTGTTTTTTTATCTGTTTTTAATAAAGGAGTTCCTGTAAAACCAATAAACAATGAATTAGGCAAAATTTCTATCATTGCATCATGTAATTTTCCTGATTGTGTTCTGTGACATTCATCAACAAATACATAGATATCTCCTTTTTCTTTGAAATTTTTTGGAAGATTATTTCTAAGTTCTTTAATATATTCGTCATAACTTGCTTTTGATTTTGTACCAAATTTATGAACTAAAGAACACATTATTGGTTTTTCTTTTGAGTTAAGAGTATTAATTAAATCTTTGCAACTTTTTGTTCTATAAATTTTCTCTTCAACTCCAACAAAAAATCTTTCTATCTGTTTATCTAACTCATCTCTATCAGTTATTATTAGAACTCTTGAATCATTTATGTTTTCTTTAATCCATTTAGCAAGCCAAATCATAGTAAGACTTTTCCCACTACCTTGAGTGTGCCAAATGATTCCGCCCTCTCTTCTTTTTATATATTTTTGAGATTCTATTACTCCAAAATATTGATTATGTCTGCAAATCTTTTTTGTTCCAGAATCAAAAACAATAAAATCATGAATTACTTCTAAGATTCTTTCTTTCTTATATAAGTTTGATAAGTCTTTATCTAATTTGTATTTTAATGGACTATCTTCTTTCCATTCTGAATAATATTTTTCAGGAGTTTCTATAAGACCATATCTTAATCCTTCAGAATTATTTCCAGCCATAACTAATTGAATAGTATTGAAAAATGATTTAATGAATTGAGCTTTTTGATTATCTATGTTTTGTCTAATTCCTTCAGAAACTGTGATTGTACTTTTCTTTAATTCTAAAACGCCTAATGCAATTCCATTTACGTAAATTACAATATCAGGTCTTTTGTTATGTTGTCCGTTTATGGTAACTTCTTCTGCTATGTAGAAATCATTATTTTTTGGATTTTTCCAGTCTATGAAGAATACATCTTGTTTATTTTTATCAACAGATTCTTTTATTTTTGCTCCATATCTAAGCATTGAATAAATATCTTTATTTACATCATATAATGATCTTAAATTGTTTTCTGCAAGTTTCTTTAATTCATAAATTGCTTTTTTAATTAGTATTTGAGAGTATTTTTGTTTTTTTAAGAATTTGATTAAGAGTTCTTCTTCAATATTGCTATTATTTTGTCTTTCTTCATAGTTTCCTAAGTAAATGTAATCTAATTCTTCTTGGAATAATTTTATTATTCTGTCTTGAGTTTTCCTTTCCCTTTGACCTATTTCTGACATTTTAATCTTATTCTCCCTGTTAGTAATTCTTGCATCATACCTTGTTTAAGATCTACGTATTTATCTCTCTTTGCATCTAATTGCTCTATTTCTAAATCCATAGATGAAAGGATAGATGCGATTGCTGATTGTTCTTTTGGGTCTTTAGGAGAGGGAAATTTAAATTCTAAAAAAGTAGGAAGTCTTAAAGAATCAACAGTAGCCTTTACAGAGTTTTTTGTAGCATGATTCTCAAAATTTCGTATTAAACTATAATAAATAAACTTTGCACAATTTGAATTTACAAAGTTACTAATCTTATATACTCTTTGATGATAATCAAATTTACCATTAATATAATGTATTATTGTGCCTATTCCGCCTTCACCAGGAATTAATATTGCTTCTCCATCAAAAGAATATGAGTTTATTTTCTTTACTTTTTGAGATCTTACAAAGAAAGGATATTTGCCTTCGTCAACTTCTTCATTTCCGTTTCTTTTTCCGGTCTTAATATTTGAAATTTCTCCCAATACTTTCTCTTCCCATTCTCCAGTAAATCCTGGCAATATTTTCTTTCCTGTGAGAAGCTCTTGCATTGCTCCTTGTTTTATGTTTTTTTTCTTCTCAATTAATTTTGTTAAGGATTCAATTAATTCATCAGTGTCTGAGAGGACGGAAGCGATTGCTGATTGTTCTTGTTTAGATTTAGGAAAAGGAATTAATAAATTTTGTACAATTTCTTTATTTAAATTATTCTGTGTTCCAGTTTGTCCCATTTGTAAAAATCTTTTTTCGTTTGATGCTAAGTAATAGTATAAATACTCTATATCTAATTTGTTAGAATTAATTCCTAAAATTGCCTGGTTACAACTAACTTCTACTTTTGCAATTGCACATTTACCAATTGATGCATACATTGCAAAAAGTAAGGTATTTTTTTTGAATAATTTGGTAGAACTATTCAATAAACCTTTTTCAGTAATATTTTTTTCAGTTTCAAATAAGTACTTTTTGATTCTAGTCATATCCGCAATAACTACCCAAGGAATATTGCCTCCATAATATGATTTATTTGTGGTTATAGGAGTTCCTCCTGATGACATTTCTGCATAATTTCCTAATCTTTTTACTTCCCAATTCTCAGGTATTATTCCTATTTCAGTTTTTTGATATCCTTTTGGAATTGATTCAGTCATCTAAAGAAACCCCCTTTAAGAATAACAATAAAATTTTTGCAGCCCACTTAACTAATTCTTTATCATATTGGTTTGATGGCTGTTTATCTCCATGAAAAAAATTACATCTTATTTGATATAAAACTTTAAAGAAATCTTCACAACTTTTATGTTCTACATCAAAATATGCTTTTTGAGTTGTGTTTTGCATATTAACAACATATGTTTTATTTCCATCACTATCTTTTGTTTTAAAATCATCTAGAATAGATTGATTAAAAAATGAATTAGAATAATACGAATTATTGTCCTTGGCAAATTCTATAATTTTATTTTTTTCTCCGTTTACATGAGAATATCTTTTATTGAAATAATTATTAAAGTAAAACCAAATCATTGCAAACTTAAACCAATCCTCATACTCTTGAGTGTTAAAGATTTCAATTATATCTAGCCAATTATTAGTTTGAATCATTTTTCACCACTTAAACCCCATTTCTTTTAAATGATTATCAACTGTCAAAGTTAATTCTTCTACTTCCTTATTTATTTCTGGAAATGTTGTTTCATATCTTTTAACTAATTCTTTGATTCTTCCAGTTAAATTTTGAGAAATTCTATCAAGTTCTGATTGTAGTCTTTTGTCTAGTTCACTAAACCATTTATCATCAACAACTAATGTTTTAATTTCTTCAACTGTTAGTTTCGGATATTTAATAAGTAATTTGTTATCCAGTTCAGTTTCTAAGTCTTTAATTTTTTTCTTGAATTTTTTTTCTTTATCAATTAAAGCTGAATATTTCTTTAGAATATCAAGTTCTTCTTTTTCTAAATCTCCTTTTTTGATTAATTTAGCTAATTCTTTTGCATTTATGTTTCCTTTATTATTTCTTGCATCTGAGAAAACATCTTCATCTCCAGAGTTTTCTTCATCAATAGAAGCCATTTCAGAAGTTACTTCTTCTAAAGAATCTTTTAATTGTTGTAATGAATTAAATTCCGAATCAAAAAATCTATTAACAATTAATTCCTTAGGTATTAAATCACAAGTCCAACCTTTATCTTTTAATTTTTTATTTTTATCTTCAACTAAAATTCTTTTAACTTCCGCTTTCCATCCATCAATAGATAAAATATACATATCATCTTGCATAATTTCAGCCCAATATTCCATTATTTGCTGATAAATATCATATTTATCTATTAATACTAAATTGGAGAAATCTTTAAGTAAATCTTCAGATAATTCATGAATAACTTTTTTTGGTTTACAGCCTTTATCTAAATTTTTTAAAATTAATTTATGTTTACTGCACCATTTTTTGAAAACATCTTCAATAACAGAAGAGAATTTCTTAAAATCATCATGCTCAAAAATAGTTTCATTGATTGATTTAACTTTAACATTAAAATATCCTTCTCTATTTCCATTTTCAAATAATGAATTTTTCATATTAGGATATGCTTTCCAATACTTTTCTAATTCATCAATATCTTTTTTTGGAATACCTCCAAGTAAATGAGCAGAGATATTCTGCAAATCTTCTTCTTCTTGGCTATCAATGTAACGAGGAATGTTTAGATTAAATTCATTTTTTTCAATTTCATCAAAACCAACCATTCTTGAATACTTTAAGACTTCGATTTGCTTATTGAATACCTGAACTATTTTATGAATATCTTGAGAACGAAGTCTATTTTTATTTCCGTCCTTATAAAATCCTTTAGAAGCATCAATCATAAAGATGCCTCTTCTACTTTCTGCATTTTCTTTGTCAATTACAATAATGCAAGCAGGAATCCCAGTTCCATAAAATAAATTTGCAGGAAGTCCAATAATCCCCTTAATATATCCTCTCTTAATTATATTTTTTCTAATATCTGATTCTGCATTTCCTCTGAATAAAACTCCGTGAGGTAAAATGCATGCTCCTTTTCCAGTACTTTTCAAAGATTTTATGATGTGTAAAAGGAAAGCATAATCTCCATTTTTGGGAGGAGGCATTCCAAATCCTTCAAATCTTTTATATGTATCAATAATTTCATCTTTTTTGGTTTCAGAATTAAGCACTCTTAATCCATTAGTCCATGATTTAGTAGAAAAGGGAGGATTTGCAACTACAAAATCAAAAGTTTTTAACTTTGTAGAATCATTTTCATCTTTGTAGTGTGGTGTTGAAATAGTATCATCTTGCCAAATTTCAGCAATCTCATTATCATGTAAAATCATATTCATTTTAGCAAGAATTGCTGTTGCATTATCTTTTTCTTGTCCATAAATAGAAATTCCTTTTGGAGCTTCAGCTGCCGCTTTTAATAAAAGCGAACCTGAACCACAAGTTGGATCATAAATTGTTTGATCCTGTCTTTCTGCTTTATTTATTTGAATTACTTTTGCAAGAATTCTTGAAACCTCAGAAGGTGTATAAAATTGACCTTTACTTTTACCTGATTCTGATGCAAAATGTTTCATCAAATATTCATAAGCATCTCCAAGTAAATCATCATTATCAGAGCCATTATTTTTAAAATCTAAAACTGGATTTTCAAAAATAGCAATAAGATTACTTAATCTATCTACCATTTCTTTTCCTTTCCCAAGTTTTACATCATCATTAAAATCTGCAACATCAATTACTCCATTCAAGTCATACTCTTTTGCAATTGGAGCAATTATTTTTTTGTTAATATCATCTCCAATAGTTGGTTTATTTTTTAGTTTAACTAAGTCTTTAAAACTAGAACCTTCAGGAATTTCTATAAGTGCGTCTTCTTTTGCTTCTGATTTATCCGAAATATACTTAATAAATAATAAAATTAAAACATAATCTTTGTATTGAGATGCATCCATTCCACCTCTTAATTCATCGCAAGATTTCCATAATGAACTGTATAGTTGTGATTTTTTAATTGCCATCTTTATTCACTTACTCTTTGCAAGTTCTTTACAATTTTAATCTCAAACATTGCACTAAGCTTACAATACTTATTCAAAGCCTTTCTTGCTTTTAATTCTTTCGAGTTCTCAATATGAATCTGAATATTTTAAAAATAAATTATTATAATTATATTATCAAATATCTAATCTAATTCTTTAATAAATTTGTTTATTATATCATATGCTTCAAGAAATTTATCGTAGTCTTCTCTTTTATATAACATTTCATTAGCTAGGAAATCTTCATTTTGTCTAGAGAACATATCTTTATTGTGCATAATATTGTTCCTGAACAATCTTAAACAATTAATTTTCTCTTTAATCTTTTTATTAGAAATTTTCCCAAAGTAAATTATTTTTTTATTATCTGCAAATTTTATTAAATCTAAAAATTCTAATTGTTGAAAAGGTGGTAAGTTCTCTTTCTCAAAGTGTTCTTCATATCTTTCTATTTTTGTCTTATTCTCAATTCCCTTTTTTTGTAAATATTTCAAGAAATCCTCATTGTTATTTTTTTGTAATACAAGTTTTTTCCTTAAAGCAGTTTCAAAAAGATTAATCATTGTATAAAAATAGATATAACCTATTGAACTAATTAAATCAGAGAAGTGTATTACTCCAACTATTTTTTTATTTTTAAATACAAATAAGATATCTTTTTTTCTTGTTTTTTTTATAAAATCAGAAATATTTTCCTTTGAAGAAATACTATCTTTAACTCCAATTTTGTTTTTTTTAAATTTTTGACTAATCTTATCAAAAAACATATATTCTTTACTGGTTTCATTTAATGGTAATCTATCTATATCTCTTTCTTTGCAAAATAAGTTTGGGAGATCTTTCCCATTAAAGAAATAGGGTGGACTTTTCATTATTTTATTGATTAATACAATTGATTCAATCTTTGGTAGGATTTTTTCTAATTTATTATTTTTTGTTCTAATTTTTGCCACCTGCTTTAACCCAATTATCTTTTTTTCTTTTTGTAATCGTTATCTGTTGTTTTCTTTTTCCCTCTTCCATGTTTTTTAATTTTTCTTTTATAACTTTTTCTTTTTTGTTATATTTTTCCCATTCCTTTAAATCTAATTCTTTAAAAATAGTCTCAAATTCATTTTTAAATTCATTTTTTATCTTATAAAGTTTAATATTTCCATAACATCCATATCCTTTAAATTTTCTTAATATAGCTTTTTCAAGAAATATTAGATTATCAATATAAAATCTATTCTGCCATCTAGTTTGTTTCAATTTTTCTTTTATAAAATTTGATTTTATTTTTGTATATTTTCCCATCCTACTTTCCCTCCCATTTAGGACAATAAAACTTATATCCACAGAATCTACAAGCATCTTCTTTTTCTGCAACAGCAAATTCACTTTCATAATCTTTCTCAATTTTTTTACATAATTCTATTAATTCTTTTTCAATTTCTGGTAAACTAAAAGCTGAATCCTTTCTTGCTCCAGTAACATTTCCATCATTATCAACATCCATATCAACAGGAGAATCTAACTTTAACATTTCAAGAGTTAACTTCCCGACATCTTCACCTAACTTATTTAATGCTAAGGCATAAAATCCAAGTTGAGTTTTCCTTTTTATAGGAGAAATAGAATTTTTATTAGTTTTATAATCTATTATATGAACACGCCCATTATTCATTTTATCAACTCTATCAGCAATCCCAAAAAATTTGTAATCACCAATATTAACAGCTAATGGCATTTCACAAATAGAGTTAGTATTATATTTCCCCTTATTCCTTTTCCAAAAAACTTTTATCAATTCCTTTGCTTCTTCAATTTTAATACCATTCCAATCTGATGTTTTAGCTAAATCTTCAGCTTTTTCCATAAATTTTTCTTCTGATTCAAAGTTTTCTTTAACACCTTTTTCTAAAACTAAATGTACAAAACTACCCATTGTTGCACCACCAGATGTTTCTTCTGAAATGTCATCAAAATCACCTCTTTGAGGCATTTGATATAATTGTGACAATTCAAACTTTTTAGGACATTCTTGATAAGTCATAATACTAGATGGACTAAATGTAAAATGTTTACGATCAAACTTAATAATAGTTTTATCTTCTTTACATCTCTCCATTTCTTGATTAATTTCAGTTTCACTTATTTTAATATTACTTAAATCATCAGAAACAGCCTTTGAATCTCTGATAGAAATATAATTTGCAATTTTTTGTAATATAGAAGAAAAATCTTCTGTATCAAAAGAAGAAATAATTTGTTTTTTTAATTTTGTTTTTTGTCGTTCTACTGGTGAATTAGGTGCAATAATAGTGGAGAGTTTCTCTTTATCTTCTATGAATTCACAATTTTCGTTTTCTTTATATTTAATTTCATTCAAAAAAAGAGATGCCTGAGAGGATTCCGGTTCACCCTTATAATCTGTAGCATAAGTTAAAACCAATTCTTTTTTTGCTCTTGTCCAAGAAACATAACAAAGTCTACGTTCTTCATAAACTAATATTCTTTTATTATATTTTTTTGTTAGTGTTTCTTTTACTTTTTCATCAATATCGCCCCATGACTCTACTTCTCTTTTAAAATCAGGTAACATATATTGAGGAATCAAAGAATCATTTGAAACTCTAGAAATAGGGAATCTATCAGTAGCTAGATTACAAACAATAACAGTATCAAATTCTAGACCTTTAGAAGCATGAATCGTCATCATTCTAACAGCATCAACATCCATTGTTTTTGAAGATTCTATATTTACTCCAACTTTATCAATAATTTCTAAATAATGTAAAAATCCAGGCAGTGTTTTTCCATGAATATCGTAATAATTTTTAGCTATTTCATGAAATTTTCTTAAATTCATAAGAGATTCCATATTTTTAACAGTTCTTTCGTAAGTAAATTGTCTATTAAGTCCAGATAAATCATAAACATTTAATATTAATTCTGGAAGTGGTAATCTTGACATTGAAATTAATTTTTTCAGTTTTTCTACTACTCTTTTTACATTTTTTATACCATCTTCAGACAAAGAAAGTTCTTCTAATGAGCCAAGTAAAATATCATCAATTCCTTTTTGTTCTTCAATTGGCAACCTTTCACCTTTTTCGTTTTTATTAATTCTTTTAATATATCTTCCAATCTTAACAGAATCTGCAGGACTTAAATTATTTTTATAATGGAATAAATCCCACCAAGATTGTTCACCAGTACCACTTCTCTCAACTAAATTAGAAAGAATGCCAAGATGTGCTATCGCTGTTTTTATTTCAGGTGTCTGTAACATATTAGTTTTTCCACTAGAAATAACAGGAATCTTTTTCATTTCTAATGCTTGTTTGATAACTTCAGCTTGTTTGTGCGCCCTATAAAGAATACATATTTCATTTCGAGGTGTTCCAGATTCAATTTTTTCTTCAACTAAATCTGAAATATATCTTGCTTCTTCAAATTGATCTACTGTCTCAACTACTTTAACTTTATCTCCAGGTAAATCATCAACATTTTGGACATTTAAACAATCATCAACATTCTCATAATTATTTTTAATTAAATCATAAGAAACATTTAATATTGTATTAGGTGAACGATGACATTTCTCCAATCTAAAAATATCCTTATCAACATCAATTCCGAAGGATTTCTTAAATTGTTCAAAACTTTCTTTGTATGATCCTCTAAAACCGTATATAGATTGATTAGGGTCACCTACTACCGTAATATTTTTATGTTTAGCAATAAATTCAATTAACTCAAATTGTAACTTATTAGTATCTTGAAACTCATCTACAAAAACATATTTGAATTTATCTACATATTCTTCAGAATCAAACTGTCTAAATAGTTGAAGAACATAATCGTTTAAATCAGAAAAGTCTAGATAATTTTTTTTCTTTTTGAAATCATCATATTTCTCCCATGCAGAGATGAAATCATTAAATTTCTCATAATCTTTGTATAATTCAATATATTTTTTAATTTCTGATTTTAAATTTCTTTTATCTCTTCTCTCATCAATAGTCTCTGATGGCATTAAATGAATAGTACGAAGTTGTAATATTTTTTCATTTTCATATTTTTTAATATTATCTTCTTCAGTATATTCCAACAATTTTTCCTTAATTTTCAAAAGATGTTTGTTTAGTTGTTCTATATCCATACCAAAATCTTTTGCAGTAGAAATCGTATTAATATATCTTCCAGACCAATATGGAGAAACTTCTAAATATTTATGCATCATTATTTTTGCATCATCAGGTAATAATAACTGGAAACTTTCATCTATATCAATTAAATGACCTTTTTCTTTTAAAATATCAGAACAAAAAGCATGAAATGTTTTAACAGTTACAAAAGAATCAGTACCAAGTTCATCTTGAATTCTACTTTTAAGAGAATTAGTAGCTTCATTCGAAAAAGTTAAACATAAAATTTCATCTGATTTAACGATATTAGATGAGACTAAATTAGCAATTTTTTTAATAATAGTATAAGATTTCCCTGTTCCAGCACCAGCCAAAACAACACAAGGTCCACTAGTCTTTTCAATTGCTAATTCCATCTGTGTTTTTGTCATATCATAGATTATAGATTAAATATGTTATAAAACTTGTCTTTGTTCTCTTATTTTACATACAATCTTGTAGCAGTAACTTCAAGCCCTTCTCCCTTAGGATGATTTTTCATATAAATCTTCATGCATTTTGGACAACAAAAAGAAAAGGTATCTAATCCCATCCCAATCTTTATCTCTTTCGTGGGATTTCCGCAAACAGCACATTCTTCACGATGGATATTTTTCTTTATATTTTTCTTTAAATCTATAATTGCTTCATCAAAAAATAAGCTTGGACTAATATTATTTTTATCCATCCAATCTTTATTCTCTTTTGTGGTTCTAACAGTAAGAATAACATCTTTATTATTTGTTTTTTGAATCTTTGAAAGTTCTACCACGTATTACTTATGTAATACGAGTTTATAATATTAATACAAATCATCTTAACACATAGTTAAAGTAGAAGCAAAAGAATCCTGATACTGTTCTCAATGTATTATTAGTATTAGGAAGACAGAACATAAAATATTAAGTTCATAAATATACCCTATAATATGCATTAGAGGATAAATTTTAAATTTTCTCAAAATTAAATAAATAATTTTGATTCACTTACAACACTCCAATGCATCTAAATACAATCTATAACCACGTCCACATTCTTTACATTTGTATTTAAACTTATCTTTCTGTGTTAACCACTTTATCTTCTCTCTCAACTCTTTCTCCAGCTCAGAATCATTTCTACAATAATCATTAGAGATATGCCAGACTTCAATATCTTTCTTTCTAGCTTCTGGAAATTGTTCAAACAACATCTCTCTATGTATTTTTTCCATACAAATAATTTTATCTGCCCAATTTATTGCTTCATCAGTTATAGTAACTTCAGCGAAAGGACCAACTCCTACAAATTTAGCTTCAAAATTTTTAGAAAAATCTTTATTTATAATCTCTGTTGCACAAGGACTTCTATCTAATCCTGACATACAGATGAATAATATTTTCATAATTCTACCACTTTTTGAAAGTCGTCGTAACATTTTTTTATTTCATCAAATGCTTTATCTAAATCTCTATTATGAGCAATAACATTTCGAATTGGCTCAAGTGAATTAATTTTGTCTGCCCAATATTTTACATCAAAAATCTGTCCAAATAAATTTTTATTTTGTTTAATAATCTCTTTATAATCATAAAAGTTAGCAAATAGAAGTAAGTCTAAATCTTTTTCCTCATTTAATCCCTCTTCTCTTCTTGATGCACAATTTGATCGAGTTTTTGTTGGGATTCCTTCTCTCCACCAATTTCCTTCAAATTTATTTTCTAGTTTTTCTTTTATAAAAACTCTTAAATCATTTTCAAATAAATATAGTAATTCTTTTTCAGAAAGAGATTCTCCTCTATGTTTAATACATTTAGCAAGAAATTCTTTTATTGAAACAGATTCAGGTTTCTCCTTAATTATCTTATCAAAATATTTTTCAGCTTCTAAATATTTCCCTTGTTTAAATAAAAGTTCTCCTAAAAAGATTTTAGGTGCCCAAAGTTTATTATCAAGTTCTAAAGATTTTTTTAATAAATTTTCAATTTCTTTCAATGAAGGAATAACTCTTATTGGAACTTTTAACATATATTCTTTAGCAAGGTAATAATAATTTATTGCATTTTTGGGTTCTGATCCTATTTTTTCTTTATATTTCTTTATATTATTTGGGAAATCTTTAAGAATCAAATCTTCCCATATATCTTCTTGCATAGCAATCTAAAGTATCTCAATTTTAAAAAGGTTTATTTAATTTTTATAAGCAAATTTGAAAGTAGACTTGTTCTATGTTAAACGCAAATCAAAAAATAATTTATCGATGTATGATAAAGATAGGCTTTCAAAAAAGTAATAAATTTGATTTTTTCAAAAACACAGAAGGGGATAATTTGTATTTTCTCCACTTCCTTCCGAAAACAATTTAAATATTAGGAGAAACTTTATATAATGATTACAGCTTTTGTTTAAATGAGGATTTTGCAATAAGTGTAACAAATAGTACGAACAAAATATTAAACTAAAAATTTCAATATATATAAAAAAAAATGACGAAGAACATAGAACCAAATCTAAAATTGATTAGTGGATACCTAAAACTTGCAAAATCCGAAAATTTTGTAATTCCAGAATATCAACGAAGTTATTCTTGGAATATTTCACACTGTGATAAGTTGTGGCAAGATATTCAGCAATTTACTGATTCAAATGCAAGTGACCCTTATTTTTTTGGTACAATAATAATGGATTGTTCAAAAACTAATAAGTTAAGTTTAATTGATGGACAGCAACGTACAACTACGTTTTTATTATTGCTTAAGGCTTTGTTAATAAGATTGAATATTGCAATAAATAGGACTCCAAATGATGAAGAAACAGTGGGCTTAAGAGATGGACTTATTGCAAAAAGGAATAAAATCATGAGGATTCTATATAAAGCGGAAGATGAAGAAGTTTCCTCAATGCTAAAAGACAACACAAAAATCAAAAACATTTTGATAATTGAGAATACATCTATAAATGAATTACATTTAGATGAAATAAAGGAAATTATTGAAGCAACAGACTTTCAGACCTCCGAAGAAAACGTCTATAAAATTCCACATAAACAAAAGGACAATAAATATACTAATTACTTTCGAAATTTTAAATACTTCTACAATAAGCTTGAAGAAAAAGGCGATGCAGAATTAAATAAATTTGCAAAAGTATTTTTGGAAAATTGTCAAGTAATTGAAATAAGAAGTTGGGATATTGAACAAGCAATCACAATGTTTAATTCTCTTAATTCTACTGGGCTTCCTCTTTCAGATGCAGATATTATTTCTGCTCTATTATATTCAAAGTCAGGAGAAGATAGGAATAAATTTAAAGAACAATGGGAAAGTATAAACAAATTAGCGTATAAATTAAACATCCGAAAAATTATTGACATTGAATCGGTATTACAGCAATTTATGTATATTAATCGTGCTATTAAAAAGGAATATATTAGCAAAAAAGAAGATGGTAACGAATCAGTTGATGTAACTACTCCAGGTTTAAGAAAATATTACAAAGACGAAGATGAGTTTGGAATTAAATCACCCCGAAATTTATTAAATAATCCTATTGAGTTTTGCACAAAGTTAGATAAAATTACAATTATTTGGGATCATGTTAAAGATTATTCTATTGTTAAATTGCTTTTGAAATTTAATGAAAATGCTAAATTATTTTTATCAAGTTATTTGTATCGCTTTGATAAAGAAGAAATTACAGAAGAAATAACTCTGGGTATATGTGAAAGCTTATTGAGACTATTTACTGTTTTAGAATTAAGCGATTATGGATATTCAAGTGCTAAATTTAAAACATTCTTGTTTGGTGAAAATATTAAAATAGTTGATAAAAATATTTCAATCGAAATAATTAAGAATGATTTTAGCGATCATATTAGTAAAAATTGGACTGAAGAGAATATAGCAGAAGCAATTTTAGAGTATGATAAAAATATTCTTGTATTTCTCAATGAATATATTTACTCAATAAGCAAAGGTATTAATTTTGATTTCACAGAGAATGTAAATATTGAGCATATTATGCCTGCAAGTGGTCGTAATATTTCTACAATAAGAGCAGATGCAGGTATGACCGATAAAGATGAATTTAATAATATAGTGAACAAAATAGGGAATAAAATATTGCTTGAAGAAGATATAAATAAGTCAATTGGCAATGAGTGGTTTAAAACAAAAAAGCAAAATTCTATTAAAAATAAATCTGGATACAAAGATAGTCATTATGCTATTGCTATAGCTCTGATAAATTATCCAAATAACACTTGGACAAAAAAGGACATTGAAATAGCTACTAAAAAATCTGTAGAAAGAATTGTAAAATTTATTTTTAATAAGTAATAGACTGAAAGAAGTTCTTATTAAAGAAAAAGAATGCCCAGTTCCCTTCATCGTATAAAAAGTACGGAAAAATTGTTTAACGAAAAAAATAAAAATAGAATTCATTTATAATTCCTTTTTTACTTTTTTAAAATAGGAAAAAATCAAATTTAAAATAAACAAATAAAAGCCTATCAAATATATAATAACAAAAAAATATTTTTTTAACTAAACCTTCGGCTTTTTTTTGCAGAAAAAACGTATAACAAAAATTTAACGATTTCACATTATAGTCACCATCCATAATTTTTATCAACGTTCAAAATTTCTCCTAATTGTGATGTTATATCCATCTTTTTTTTGGCTAAAAGATATAAACTGAAAGGTTTATTTTGTTATTTCTGAACGATAATTCTTTACAAGACTATAAATTCTAGGTACCAAAAGAATTTCTCCACCTCTAAATCCGGCACTTCCTCCTGACGAATCGGTTGGGGCGTATATAATTCTAAACCAATCAACCAGTCAATGATTTTAAATTATTAGTAATTTCTTCATGAAATGCTTCAAACTTTTTTTCTAAAAGATTGTTTTGTGATTTGAGCTCTTCAATTTCATTTTCCAATTCTTCATTTTTTGTTTTATTGAATCTTTCATCAATTTCTTGAAGTTCAACTCCAGATCTAGAAATATAAACATCTGGCATCGGACTAGAAAAAGCCCAACCAAAATAAATACATAACTGTTGTCGATTCATTTTTGTAGCTAAATGTGTCGCTAAACTATGCCTAAATAAATGATAATTAACAGGTTTTTCTAAAGTTTTAAGAGAATGTCTTTTTAACCAATCCCTCATAGAAGAATATTTTAAAGAAAAAACTGGATCATTTGGTTTTATCCCTTCTTTAATTCTTTGATTAAGATATCTTCTTACGGCTGGAAGGGTATACTTCCAGTAAAGGCTTATTGTTCGCCCTTTTGTTTTTGAATATTCTTTTCGTAAAGTTATCTTTACAAATTCATTATTGTTTTCTCTATTTGGTAATTCGATATCACTAAAACGAATATTATGAAATTCTTCTGCTCTTGCTCCAGTAGAATAAAGAACACTAAGAAAATATTGATACTTTGGATTATCTACAGCTTTGAATAATATTTCAATTTCATCTTCCGATAAACTTTGAGGATCTTTTTCTTTTTCAGCAATCCTAATATCTAAAACCTTTGCAATAGATTCTTTTCCATCCCAGATTAAAAATTTAGATAAAAGATTAATTATTGATTTTTTGCTTCTTACTGAGAAATTTTTCTTATTCTTTGTTTTTAATTCATTATGGATTAAACCATCTAAAAATTTTTCAACTTCTGTTTCTGTGTCTTTTTGTAAATTTTCTAAACCATATTTTAAAGATGTTAGATTTCGTTCTGTAGATGCCGGTGAATTACTTCCAATTCTACCAGTAATTTTACCGATTGAATAATCTCTCATAAAACTTAAAACTTTCTTTTTTTTAGAATCAGATATTTTCCAATTATTAACTAGGCTTAAACTATGTTCTGGGTCTATTTTATGAGTAAAAATTTTGTCTGAAGCCATAAAAATACTACCATAAAGAACTTTATAAATATACCCACGGAGTTATTATGAGCCTACGGAGATTTGAACTCCGGACCTCTGGCTTTCTTAGAGTCTAAGAAAAATACATATCAATTGATATGCACTCCTATAAGACCAGCGCTCTGACCTGGCTGAGCTATAGGCTCATATGCTAGGATACGGTTATTGTTATTTAAAAGTTTTTGTTTTGAATAATTATTGATATCGATATAATATTTTGGGTCTTCCTAATTTATTCTCTGTTCTGTGATATTTTGAGAATTCACACATGATATTCTCTAGGGACATTATATTTAATAATTTATCATGTTTAGGTAATTCTTTGAATAAATTATTTAATTTGAATATCCTTTTTTGATTATCTCGTAAGTAGAATAATGCTTCGTCGTAGCTTAAATTATTGTAATTATTAAAAATAAGATCTAATCCTTTGATACATCCTGGCCCTGAAATAACAAATTCATTTTCTGAAAATGGAAACTCTTTGATGTATGTTAAGTCGACAAATATTTGATATGATAAAAAATATCCTAATCCGTTTTGTTGCTTTAGTGTCAGGTATACTTGATTTTGGGATTCGCATTGTTTAATTTTATTTACAATGTTTTGTTTTTGATAATATTGAATGAGTTTGATTATTTTTATAATCATATTGTTTTCTGTTGGTGAGAGTTTGTTAGCTGCTGTTTTTTGTCCTGACATAAAAAAGGCATTTGAGAAATAGATGTAGTTTGGTTTGAATTGTTTTAATTCCTTTCTGATTTGTTCTATGTTTATTTTTTTAAAATTTAATGGTTGGAATGTTTGTGTTGTTTGCGATTTATTGATTAGCCTGAATAATATTGTATTTAGTATTTTGTCTTCATAGTTTATTTTGTTGTTAATAGATATGTTTTTTATTAGCCATTTTGATTCCTTATCGTGTTCTCTTTTGACATTACAGAATTTGTATTTTTGTAATATTTTATCTGTTGTCCAAGGTGGAGTTTGTTTTTGTATGTCTTTTTTTATATGTATTTTATATCTTTCTTGTATCCAGTATTCTAAGAGCTTGAGATTTTTTTTATTTAGTGTTGGATTTGCATTTCCGATTCTAGTTTTGGATACATTGCAGTAATGAATGTCAGATATTTTTGTTTTCATGATATTTAGTGCGGTGATTTGTATAAATAAGTTTCTAAGAATTTTATTTTAGATAGCTTTTTAAAAGAAACAAGATTATTTTTTGTATGTCAAATGTAAATGTAAATGATGTTTTGGTATCAGGAAATCCCGAGAATCCTGTATATCAAATAGTTAGAAAGATTAGTTTTACCGATTATTATTGTAGTCAAATGACTGGTGATTCAATAAAGCAATTTGAAAAAAGATTGAGAAGAGATCCGTTTATTATTTCATGTGATGTGTCTAGAAAATATATAGATACATCTATTGTTTCTGGAGAAATTTCTGTGCGTTCTTTGGATGATTTGAATAATGATGTTGTATCTGCTATTACACAAGGATGTCTCTTGAAATAATTCCCAAACTTATAAAAAGCATTTTCTACTTTCTATTTTATGTTATTAGGTCTTGTAGGTAAACCGTCTTGTGGGAAGAGTACTTTTTTTAAAGCTGCAACTTTGGCAGATGTTTTAATTGCATCTTATCCTTTTGCTACGATTAAACCTAATCATGGAGTTGGTTATGTTCGTGTAAAGGCTTTGTGTAAGGAATTGAATGTAAAATGTAATCCTAGAACTGGTTATTGTAATGGTGAGACGCGTTTTGTTCCTGTTGATTTGATGGATGTTGCTGGTTTGGTTGAGGGTGCGAGTGAAGGTAAAGGTCTGGGAAATCAATTTCTTGATGATTTAAGACAAGCGGATGTTTTTTTACATATAGTTGATATTTCTGGGACAACTGATGCTGAAGGTCATGAGGGTAATGGGAATCCTATAGAGGATGTTAGAATGTTAGAAAGAGAATTAGACAAATGGTATGTTGGGATTTTTAAGAAAGTATGGAATAAATTAAGTCGAGGATTACAATCAAGTAAAGAAGATGTTGCTAAATCTATTTCTAAGCAATTTTCTGGTTTGAGAGTCGGAGAAGAAAATGTAAAAGATGTTATTTTGAAATTAGGATTAGATGTTGGTCAAATTGCTTTTTGGAGTGAAGAAGATTTGTTTAAATTTGCAAGTGCTTTGAGACATTTGACAAAACCTATGATTATTGTTGCAAATAAAATTGATAAAGAGAATGCTAAAACTAATTTTGAGAAGTTGAAAAAGGAATTTAATAATTTGATAATTATACCTTGTTCTGCCGATTCTGAATTAAGTTTACGTCAGGCTTCAAAAGCTGGTATGATAGAGTATACGCCTGGCGCCTGTGACTTTATTATTCATGATGACAAAGTGAATTTAGAGCAAAAAAATGCATTAGAGTCTATTAAACGGAATATACTGGATATTTTTGGTTCCACTGGTGTTCAAGATATTCTGGATGGAGCTGTGTTCGATTTATTGAAATATGTGGCGATTTTCCCTGCTGGTGCAAAATTGAGTGATTCTAAGGGAAATATTCTACCAGATTGTTTTTTGTTAAAGGATGGATCTACTGCTCTTGATTTTGCTTATCATTTACATAGTGATATTGGAGATAAATTTGTTAAAGCTATTGATATTAGAACTAAGATGGCTGTAGGGAAAGATCATGTTTTGAAACATAGAGATGGTGTCGAAATAATGACTTCTTAATAAGGGTAACATTTAAAAGATATCTTTTTTCTTTTTTAGTATGGAATTAAAATTTGAAAAAGAAGATTCGTTGAATGTTGGCGTATTGAAACAACTGCCTATATCTTATAATTCGTATATGGGAATTGTTGACGACTTAAATCAATCTAAAGATAGGAGGCCTATTTATGCTAGTATTACACAAGCATTAGAAAGATTCGATATTGTATTTTCTCCATCGTATTCCTTTAGTGTTATTGCTAAATGTGCTTTGGAACAAATTGTAAATAGATCTAAAGGAAAAGATAGTTTGATAATTCCTGGACTAATGCCGCTAGTTTCTCAAAAGAATAATTATTTTATGGGAAATCCATTGGTATATGATGGAAAAGTTGTAGGTGTTGTTCTTAAAAATGATTTAAGTGATTTTGATAGAATGTTATTAAAATATTCGAAAGGTTTAGGAGCGGTTAAAGCGAATAGAGTAGGTAATGTTTCGTTATTATCTGATGGACTATATGATTTTAAGAATTTGAAATTAAAAATGTATACTGCAAATAAATTTGAAAATAGTTATTTGCAAGAAGGAGCAATTAATTTTACATCGGGGATTCCTTTTTCAAGAGTTAAAAATAAAATGCAAAAGCAAATAGAGATAGATCCTGAAGTTGGAGATATGATGGTTGTTTCTGTAGATAATTATTGTCCTGACGGGAATAAAAGAGAACGATGTAGTATTACAAATATAATATCTGATAGAATATTGTATTCTCTTAATATGATTGAGAAAAAGGTTTGGGAATCTTATGTTGTACCAAAAGAGGTTTTATCTAATTATGTTTCTCATAATGATTGATGAAGTAATTATGTGTAATTTTAGAGTAGTTAATGTTATAAACGTGAATGATTGGTATTTTTTATGAAAAGTATAATAATAAGTTATCATCTTCATATAAATGGTTATAACTATCATGAGGAAAGAGACGGTAATAGATACAACATTCATCAATTCAATAACTCTAAAGATTTGTATGTGTTTTTAGGAAAGAATGTTCCAAATAAAGGTAATGTACATTTAAGATTTGATAATTTTGAAAGTTTGGAAACTTCAATATTTGAATCTGATGCAAAAGAAATTACAAAAATATTGCCAAAAATAAAGATCTTAGTCCCAAGAAAAAAAAAGAAAGTGTCTGGGATTGAATTGATCTTTAATGATATAAATCCTTAAAAAAAGGAAAGTCATGTTTTGTTCATGAGAAAAGAGTTGTTGAATTTTATTTTTAAATTTGAATTGAATCCGTTTAGTTTATCAAAAACTTTGATTAAAAAAGAACAGGAATCTATCTATAAAACTAGTGACGCTAAGAAAATTCATAATAAAGTTATTGAAAAACTATCTCGAAACTTTTCATTTAAAGAAACTTCTAATTTATGGAATTATTTTGATTTTATTGATAATTCTAGTTTGATAAAAAGTAGACAGGATTTTTTTTCAGGATTGAGAAATAAAGATTCTTCTTTTTTGAGTGAGTTAAAAAAGCCTAGACAGAGTTGGGACCCTGATTATGATGTGATGGTGGTTACTGAGAATGAAGAAACATTTGTAGAATTACAAAAGATTAATTGTCCTGTTCAATTGATTGTTAATGAAAACGATTTAAGTGAATTGGAAAGATATGATGTTGTTCAAGTTGTTGATTGTGATATGTTTAACGGTATTTTAGAGCGATTGCCTCAATCTGTTTTTATTGATGAAATTGATAATGTTTTTTTGGAAAGATATCTGCAACTATTGTCTTCGTGGAAAGATAATTTTAAGGTTTTGACTAAATATGAGATTTCTGATGAATTGAAAAACATTTTAGATATATTGAAACCTTTGTTTGGATTGATTGATTTTAAAGTTAATAAAAGTTTTAGTGTTGAAGAGGTTGAAAAAGTTCTAGAAACTATTAATGGTTCTATTAATGAAAAAATTAAAGATATGACGATTAGTGGAGATTCTTTGATTAAAATTTTAGGTGAGGGAAAAATGCCTGAAGATTTTGTAAGGATTATCGAAGATGCTTTAGATGATACTGGTTTACCAAGAAATGTTTTTACTTTTAAAATCCCTGTTGAACTTGATTATGCTGAATTAGAGAGTGAGATAAAAAAACGAAACTCAACAGAGTTTACAAATTTGGCTGAAGAAATAAAAAAATACTCTAATGAGTTAAAGAAGGTCCCAGAACTGTTGGAAAAATTAAGTGGATTACTCATTTTGGAAGATTTCTGTTCGGGGATAGATTCTTATTTGAATGAAAGATTAAAATATCCTTTAATTTCAGAAAATTTACATTTTAGTTCTGTCGAAAATTTGTTTTTGGATAGAGCACAACCTATTGATTTTCAATTGGATGACTTTAGTAGATGCTCAATTTTAACTGGTGCTAATAGTGGTGGAAAAACGACTTTGCTTGAACATATTATACAAAATATTAGTTTGTTCCAATTTGGATTGCCAATGGCAGGTGATGTTCATATGCCAATATTTAGTGATATTTATTATTTTGCTAAAAATAAGGGAAGTGCAAGCAAGGGAGCTTTTGAAACTTTGCTCTCACAGATGTCTAAGATTAAACCTGGTAGTAAAACGCTAATTTTAGCTGATGAAATAGAGGCTGTAACCGAACCCGGTGTCGCTGGAAAGATTATTGCGGCTACTGCCGACTTTTTCATTCAGAAAGATTGTTTTTTGGTAATTGCTACACACTTGGGTTATGAGATTCAAACGTGTTTGCCCGAGAGAACAAGAATCGATGGTATTGAGGCTAAGGGTTTGGATGAAAATTTTAATTTAATTGTTGATCATAATCCTGTAATGGGGCGATTGGCTCATTCAACTCCCGAATTGATTGTTGAGAAAATGAGTAAAACGTTTGACGATGAATATTTTAAGTTTTTGAATAAAAAAATTCAGGGAAGTTGAAATGATATTCTTCTAATTTTTCTACAAAAATATCTATAGATTTAATTTCTATTTTTTTGAATATTTCTATTAGCTCTTTTTTCTAATCCTAAATTTCGTGCTACCTTACTAGCTCTAAACCATTCTTTTTGTTTTTCTAATTTTTTTAAATATTCCACTTCAATCTTTAAAGCTTGACCTTCTCTACCATTTAATCTTTCAATCATTGCATCAATAGTTTCTTTATTATAACCTGTTTTCTGTAAATTAATACTGGCATCATCATATAATCCTAATTCTAATTCAATTCTTGCAATTGATTCATAATCTTGAGCTTGGTAATAAGAGATTAAAGCATTCTCTAAAGAATTAAAATTTTCATAAATTTTTCCTAATTCTTTAAAATGTCTATTTTTTTCTAAATAAGGTATAAGATGTCCTATTTCTTCTAAATTTTTTATTGAACCTAAATTCGTTTTTTCAACTAAAGATTTTACAACTTTAGGATAATGTTTTATATGGTATCCAGTTATTTGAGATGTTTTTATTTTTTTCATAAATAAAAACAAAAAGTGTCCTTTATAAAGTTTATGTAACGTTGTCATTACCTAGTAACAGGTTAATTATAAAATAAGTCAATAATAGCATCTAAGTCATAAATTCCATTAACATCTCTTGAAGCTTCTGGATATATTTATTGGTATTTTTTTTCTTTTTTCCAAAATAAATTTAATACTAAGACTTAAAACCTACTTTTACATTTTTATTTTATGGTTCGTGTAAGATATTCGTTTGGGTCTAGGCATACTGGACAGATAAGTAATATTAACAAACAGAGGAAGAAGTATCCTAAAATTTTAGATGAAGTTGTTGAAAAAAGCGATATTATTTTGGAAGTCTTAGATGCTAGGTTTGTTGAGGAAACTAGGAATTTTGAAGTTGAGAGGCTAATTAAGAAGAAAAAAAGGAAGATTATTTATGTTTTGAATAAAATGGATTTGATTGATAAAGATGAAATCGAAAAGAAATTGAAAATTCGGCCCTATGCTTTTATTTCTTGTGCTAAAAGACAGGGGAGTGTTGCTTTAAGAGGATTGATTAGAAGAATGGCTAAAGATATTCAACCGGACAAAGATGGGAAAATTTTCGTTGGTATTATTGGTTATCCAAACACTGGAAAGAGTTCGATTATTAATTTTTTAACTGGTCGTAGTGTTGCTAAGATTGGTAATGAGGCTGGTTTTACCAAAGGGATGCAAAAAGTAAAGTTTACTAATGAAATTTCTATTTTAGATACACCTGGGGTTATTGCAGATGTTCAATATTCTATGGATGATAGTAAAAAACTTATTCAGCAAACAAAAGTAGGGGCTAGAAGTTATAATAAAGTGAAGGATCCTGATTTGGTAGTACAAGGTTTATTGAATCAATATGAAAATCTGTTTCAAAAACATTATGATATTAAGAATGTTGAAGATTCGGATGACTTTTTAGAGATTTTGGGAAGACGTAGAGGTTTTCTTAAGAAGGGTGATAATGTTGATTTGGATAGGACGGCGAGAGTGGTGTTGAAAGATTGGCAAAATGGTGTTATTAGGGTTTGAGATTATTTTACTTTAAGTGCTAGCTTTGTTTTACTATCATTGGATGTGAATTTATCACAATATCTACTTGAAGAAAGTTGGTGTGATATGTTAAGTGCTAAATTATCTGTTAAGTCTAATTCTGCCATGGCAGAAAATAATATTGAATCTGCTACTCTGCTATCATATTCTTCTGTGACTTTTTTTCCAGATAATTCTGCGTAGATTGATAAGTTTGGTAATAACTTTGTTTGTATATATGTTGTCGCTTTTATAGAGATCGGCGTGGTTCCATACAGATCTATTTCTCCGTTGATTCCTATTTTAGTTTCTTCGTGTGTGTAGTTTGTTCCAAATATAATGTTGTCTAATGAAAGTGGAAGTCTTGAGGCTATTATTGGTAAGATAGATTGGTAGTCTCTGTTTCCATTCTCGTCGATAAAAGACTTTAGGTAATTAGGTACTACATTTGTAACTCCTATTCCTACATGTGATATTTGTGAATTATCTGAATTAGATCTTTTTAGATTAATTGCTAAGTCGCTATTGAATGCTCTAGTCGTCATTGGTTTTTCATCTTTTATATTTTTTACCATTTGTCCTGAGAGATAGATACCTGCTTGTAACTTTAAATAATCAGAAAGGTTAAATGTTGTGGAATAATAAGCCGTGGGGAATATGTTTAGTATTGTACTGTTTAGGTTTGAGTTTTGTGCTAATATTGTTGGTAATGTTATTTTAAACTGAGTTCCATTATCTTTATTATTATATTGATGTGTTGCTGTTGTATATGTTAATGTGTTGTAATATCCAATTTCTGGGACTATTTGTTTTCCTAGTTTGATATTAAAATATGGAGAGTTTAATTCGATTTCTTTTTGAAACTTATTAAAAGTTATATTAATTTCTTTCTCATTGTCTTTTGTTTCTAGGATGTTTTGTCCAAAAGTTTTTTCAATAGATGGAAAATATGATATTATTTTTTTTGCAGCATCTGTCGTCCTTGTTGTATATGAAATCCCTTTTTCTGCTGTAAAATTAGAAGTAATAAGAATAGAATTTTCTTTTCGACTGTAATATAATGATAGTGGATCTTTTGGGTTTGTAGTTCCACTTTTATAAAGCTGGCTATAACTTGTTACATACATTTCTCCAGTTTCTTTATCTCTCAACATTAAAACAGCATGAAGTTGAGGACCAGAATTAACTGCGTTTATGTGTGCATCTAAATTTACATTATCATTTTGTTCTGATAATTGTTCTGCAAAATATCCTCCTCCTTGAGCAATATCTATACATACAAAACGGATATCTTCTTTTAAAATTTCTCCTTTCAAAATTTGTGGAAGATTATTAAAGAATTTTCCTGTTGTATATGGTATCTGGTTTGTACCGTTGTAAAATTCAGAGTTTAATTCTTTCATAAGAAATAGTGTTCTTATTATGGCATCCTCGTTTGAATTTGCATTTTCACTTGCAATTTGCATAAAATTTTCTGGATCATTAAATCCTTTTAATACTTGTATTACATTACCTGGTACATCTACTTCCATTTCTAAATCTGAAAAAGGTTCTTCAATGTAAGGAGAATTTATTTCAGATAAGAAATCTTGGTTAGTAAAAGTCGTATCATCTAAATTCTGTAAATCATAAAAGTATTTTAATTGTGCATATCCCGAAATTGAATCTGGAATTGTTGAATTTGTTTGTAATGTTGGTTCTGATACAATTTGCTCTGTTGTTCGTGGTTGAAATTGTGGTAAGTTGATTATGTTTTCTAATGGTTTTGATTCTTTTGCTGCAAATAATGTACTTCCAGCTATAACAAATGAGGCGGCTATTAACCATTTTACAAATTTATTCATATAAGTTCATAAAAAATGTACATTATAAGTGTTACTATGTAGTGACTAAACAGAATTATTTAAAAAAACGAGATTTCCCGGGTTTTTATGATTATACTTTTGGTGATTATAAATATCTCAAAACTTTTATAAAGAAAGAGGTATTGTTTTTATTATGAAAAAGATGATATTATTATTTGCGTGTATTTTTATGATGAGTTTTATGTTGGCTATTGATGCTAGTACTATAACTTGTGAACAGGTAAAATCTATGGTTGGTGATAATATTGTTGGTGTTGAGTTTCCTAAACAAGTACCTTTTACAGACGAGGTTTTTAATTTACATATTGATGAGAGGATGATCGCCTCTATTATATTGATTAATAAGAGTGTTACTGAGATTAGTTGTGATACAAATAATAATGCTACTTTCAATGTTTATGTTGTTGGTAGTTTGTTCGATGCTGATTATGGTGATGAAGAAATAAATCCAATTGATTTTTATAATGAGAAAACTGCGAGTGGTGAGATTCAAATTAAGGCTATTGGTTTTGGTAGAAAGATAAAATTGGGTTTTATTAATTTAGCACTTAAAATTGCTAGTTGGTTTAGTTGATTTTTTTAAACATTGTAAATTAGATGTCACTTTTTTATCATTTTTTACCCATTGTTTAAAATCTTTAACGTTTTGAGAAAGAGCATCTCCAAGATATCTCATCCCTTTTCTTGATTCGGCGTCTGTATCTATTTCTTTTCCAGCATATTTTCCAGAAAAGATAAAATCCGTTTCTTTGCAATTATAAAATTTTGAGAGATTTCCACTTCCTTTTCCAACATATTCTAAAGTGCTCTTTTTGATATCGTCGTATAATGATCCATATCCTGTCCAAGGTCCCTCATGTAAAATCTGTTTATTCTCTATATTTTGTTCTTCTAAAAAAGATCCTCCAAATATCTTTTTATATTTTATAACAGATGACTCTATACCATTTTTTCTCTCAATTATTCTTCTAAGAGATTCCCCTACTCCTGGTAATATTCCCTGTTCATTTTCTATGACATAGTCTAATGAATCCAATATTTTATACAGATCTTTATTAGATCTTATTTGAGAATTTAACTTATTAGCGTATAAACTAAGAATTTTTCTACCTAATTCTGGCGTTTGCGTTGCTTTTTTGAATAAACCATTAATTTGTTCTACTTTCTCTTTTGTTAAGTATTGTTTTACATCAAATTTCATAAATATAGATAGAAAAAAGTATATTTAAACCTTTCTATCTGTTGTCATTAGTAGGTAGTCACGGAACTATAGTAAATATCTATTTCACCACAGAGTTTTAACAGAAACATTTTAAAGTTATTTTGCTGATAGTATTTTGCGAGGTTTTTATGAATGATGAGATTGTAATTCGTGGAGCGAGAGAGCATAATTTGAAAAATATTAATTTGAATCTGCCGAAGAATAAGTTTATTGTGATTACTGGTTTGTCTGGCTCTGGGAAGTCTACTTTGGCGTTTGATACTTTGTATGCTGAAGGTCAGAGGCGTTATGTTGAGAGTTTGAGTTCTTATGCGAGGCAATTTCTTGGTATGATGAATAAACCGGATGTTGATTCAATTGATGGGCTTAGTCCTGCGATTTCAATTGAACAGAAGACGACTTCTAAGAATCCTCGTTCAACTGTTGGGACTGTAACTGAAGTTTATGATTATTTGAGGCTTTTGTTTGCTAGAGTTGGGACACCATATTGTCCTGAACACAATATTCCGATTAGTTCTCAGACTCCTTTAGAAATTTTGAATAGAGTTAAACAAAAATATAAATCTGGAGATCAGATGATGGTTTTGGCGCCTATTGTGAGACAGAAGAAGGGAACTTATGAGCAGTTATTTAAGGATTTGAATAAAGGTGGTTATGTTAGGGCGAGAGTTAATGGTGAAATTTTAAGAACTGATGAGAAGATTAAGTTGAGTAGGTATAAACAGCATAATATTGAGGTTATTATTGATAGAGTTAAGGTTAGTGACGAGACGCGTTTGATTGAGGCGATTGAGAATGCGACTATTATGGGTGAAGGTTTGGTTGCTATTAGTTTTGGTGATGAGCAAGATATGTTTTCTACTAAGATGGCGTGTCCTAAATGTGGTGTTTATTTTGAGGAGTTGCAACCTAGAATGTTTAGCTTTAATTCGCCATTTGGTGCATGTGATGAGTGTCATGGATTGGGTGTTAAGATTGAATTTGATCCTGATTTAGTTATTCCTGATAAATCTAAAACTATTTTGGATGGGGCAATTACTGTTTATGGTAGAATGGATAATTCTTGGAGGATGCAACAGTTGCAGGCTATTGGGAAACATTGTGGTTTTGATTTGTTTACACCTATTGAGAAGTTTAGTGAGGATGCTTTGAATAAATTATTGTATGGTTGTGATGAGAGAATTGATGGGAACTGGAGTAGTGGTGCTTCTATGCATTTTGAAAATGGTTGGGAAGGATTATTGCCTCAGCAGGAAAGATTATTTCATAGTACTACTTCAGATTATAGAAAGAAAGAATTGGAAAAACATATGCGTTCTAGAAGTTGCCCTGTTTGTAATGGAAAGAGGTTGAAAGATAAAGTTTTGAATGTTAGAATTGGTGATAAAAATATTGTTGATGTTACGAATTTATCTATTAAGGATGCTGTTGACTTTTTTCATAATTTAAAATTAAGCAATAAGGAAATGTTGATTGCGAAGTTAGTTTTGAAGGAGATTAGGGAGAGATTGAGTTTCTTGAATAATGTTGGTTTGAGTTATTTGAGTTTGTCTCGTAGTTCTGGGACTTTGTCTGGTGGTGAGGCTCAGAGAATTCGTTTAGCGACGCAAATTGGTGCAAATTTGACTGGTGTTTTATATGTTTTAGATGAACCTTCTATTGGTTTGCATCAGAGAGATAATAATCGTTTAATTAGTACCTTACATAAATTGAGAGATTTAGGAAATACTTTAGTTGTGGTTGAGCATGATGAGGATACAATTAAGAATGCGGATTATGTTGTTGATATTGGTCCTGGTGCTGGTATACATGGAGGGAAGATTGTTGCTGAGGGAACACCAAAAGAAATTTCTGAGAATCCAAAATCATTAACTGGTCAATATTTAGCAGGAAAGGAATTTATTGATATTCCAAGAGTTCGTCGTCAAGGCGGTTTGCCTATTAGGCTAAATGGATGTAGAGAAAATAATTTGAAGAATATTGATGTTGAGATTCCGACGAGGTGCTTGACTTTGGTTACTGGTGTTTCTGGTTCTGGGAAGTCTACTTTGATTAATGAAATTTTGTATAAGGGTATGATGAAGAAATTACATAATTCTAAAGATTTGCCTGGAGAACATGATAGTATTGATGTCGAAGGGACTATCGATAAGGTTATTATAATTGATCAGTCGCCGATTGGAAGGACTCCGAGAAGTAATCCTGCTACGTATACTGGTATGTTTGATGATATTAGAATGTTATTCTCTATGACCATGGAGGCTAGAACTCGTGGATATAAACAAGGGCGATTTAGTTTTAATGTTAAAGGAGGACGGTGTGATAAGTGTAATGGTGATGGAACTATTAAGATTGAGATGAATTTTTTGCCAGATGTTTATGTTGAATGTGAAGAATGTAAGGGGCGTCGGTATAATAATGAAACTTTAGAAGTTAAATATAAACGTAAAAACGTTGCTGATATTTTGGAGATGAGTGTTGATGAGGCTGTTTCTCTATTTGAAAACGTACCTGGTATACATAGAAAACTTGAGACTTTGCAGGCTGTTGGTTTGGGGTATATTAAATTGGGTCAAAGTTCTACTACTTTGTCTGGTGGGGAGAGTCAGAGAATTAAATTGACGAAAGAACTTGCTAAGCGTTCTACTGGTAAGACTTTGTATCTGTTAGATGAGCCGACTACAGGACTGCATTTCCATGATATTAAGAAATTGTTGGATGTGTTGAATGACTTGGTTAAAAAAGGGAATAGTATGGTTGTTATTGAACATAATTTGGATGTGATTAAGTGTGCCGACTATATTATTGATTTAGGTCCTGAAGGTGGTGAAGGTGGTGGTCTGATTGTTGCGAAGGGTACGCCTGAAGAAGTTGTTAAGTGTAAGAAGAGTTGGACTGGGAAGTTTTTGAAGAAAGAGTTGGAGAAAAATTAACAAAATTACTTTTTTTGAGTTTGTTTAGTACAATATAGTTCTTTAGTTCTATCGTGAGGTTTTATAAATTCTAAGTTTAATGTAGATTGAGGTTGTTGGTATCCATCTCCTATTTCGATTAATGATAGACGTGTTTCACATCCATCTTGGTAAATGCAGTGTGGACATTCCTTGTAGAGCATATTGGTTGCAAAGCCATATGTTATTTGTTCTTTTTCTGTCATAATTTTAGAAATAGTCTTTATTATAAAAAGATTTGTTGTGTTTATTATTATACTTAATAGAATATAATTGATTATTGTTTTAATTAATTACATCATAGATTAAATGTAAATAAGAATTTTTGAGTTGTTTACATTCTTTTAGTTTTAGTGTTTTAATCATTTTTAATTCTTTTTCAGAACTTAATGATTTTCCATCTATAAGTGTTGAAGTGTTTAAGCCTCCAATTAATGTGGGAGCAACAACAAGAGAAACTCTGTCAATTAGATTGTTACGGATTAAAATAGAATTGAGTGTTCCGCCAGATTGGATTGTAACTTTGTTGATTTTATATTTTTGTTTTAATTGCTGAAACAAATTTTGGAAGTCAATCTTTGTTGGATAATAGATTAATTCTAGTTTTTCTTTTATTTTAAATGCTGGATGATTGTTGTTTGAAGTTATTAGGTAAAGCTTTTTTGTATTATTTATTAAATTGTTTAATCCGTTTTTAGTTAAGTGATTATTGTCTATTATTATGAAGGTAACATCTGGAGAATTTATAGGGCTTTTAGTTGTGTTAACGCCTATTTTTGCCATTACTCTTCCTGTATTGAAAGAATGCAAATCTGTTTTTTGTTCTAGTTCGTAATATTGTTTTAGTCCTTCTTTAATTCCTTTTATTTTAGGGAGGTCTTTATCCATATCTCTTTTGTCGGTATTCCCTGTAGAAATTTTTCCATCAACAGAAGAGAGCATGAATAATGTGTTGAAAGTTCGTTGTTTCATTCTATTATTAAGAAGAAGTTATATAAAAAGTTTATGAAGAGATAATTCTTTAAATCTATCTTCCCTTTCCTAATCATGAAAAAACCAGATCTGTCAAAACTTCCACATGAGCCGGGATGTTATCTTTACAAGGATAGTCGTGGGACGATTATCTATATTGGGAAGGCTAAGGATTTGAAAAATCGTGTGAGTTCTTATTTTAATAAGATTCATGAGATTGAGAGGACTAATGTTTTGGTAAAGAATATTGTTGATTTTGATTTTATTGTTACGAGTAATGAGGTCGAGGCTCTTTTATTGGAAAATAATTTGATTAAGAAATATAATCCAAAGTATAATATTGATTTGCGTGATTCTAAGAGATATGCTTTTATTGAAAAGACTTATGAGAAGTTTCCTAGGTTTAGAGTTGCTCGGACGAATAAGGTTAAGGGAAAGATTTTTGGTCCTTTTGTTTCTGCGAAGATGCGTGATGATGTTTTGGATACTATTAATAGAACTTTTAAGTTGAGGACTTGTAATCATTTACCGAAGAGAGGTTGTTTGAGATATTCTATTGGACTTTGTTCTGCTCCTTGTGTTGGAAAGATTGAGGAAGATGAGTATTTAGGGGCTATTAAGAGTGCTGAGATGGTTTTGAAGGGGAAGGTAAATGATTTGTTGAGTATTGTTGATAAGAAGATGAAGAAGGCTTCTAAAGATGATAATTTTGAAAAGGCAATTGAGTATAGAGATATTAAAGAGTCTTTGTTGAGGTTGAATGACAAACAGAAAGTTGAGAGACAGAAAAAATTTGATGAGGATGTTGTGAACTATGAAGTTCGTGATGGGATAGTATACTTGTTAGTTTTTAATATTTACAAGGGAACTTTACATGATAAACAGGAGTTTGTTTTTGATTATTATGATGGCTTTTTTGAAGATTTTTTGAGTAGATTTTATTCTGAGCAGAAAATTCCTAAGAAAATTGTTTTGTCTGAGAGTGTTAGCGATAGTTTGATTGGATATTTGTGTAAGGTTGCGAATAAACGGATTGAGGTTACTGTTCCACAGAAAGGTGATTTAAAACAGTTGATGAAGTTGGTTAAGAAAAATATTGAAATTAGTTTCTTTTATGATTTAGGTAGGTTAGAAGAATTACAAAAGGGTTTGAAGTTATCAAGTTTGCCTTATGTTATTGAGTGTTTTGATATTTCGCATTTGTCTGGAACGAGTATTGTTGCGTCGATGGTTCAATTTAGAAATGGAAAATCTGACAAAAGTAATTATAGACGTTTTAAATTAAAGACTGTTTTTGATAATGATGATTTTGCTTCTATGAGAGAGGTCGTGAGGAGGAGGTATTCTAAGTTGAAGAAAGATGGTGAAGCGTTTCCTGATTTGATTGTTGTTGATGGTGGTTTGGGACAGTTAAATTCTGCATTGGGTGTTTTGGAGGAGTTAGGTGTCAAGATTCCAATTGTTAGTTTGGCGAAGAGGTTGGAGGAAGTATACGTTCCCGGGAAAGATGAAACGATTAAATTAAATAGGAAAAATAAGGGACGATTGTTGTTGCAAGCGATTAGGGATGAAGCTCATAGGTTTGCAATTGGATATAATAGATTATTGAGGAAGAAAAGTTTGTTTAATTGAGCTCTTTCTTTTAGAAAAAGAAATCCCTTGGAGAAAGAAAAGAAATTGACTAGACGATAAACTATAACTTTCGTTAATAAACTATGCAGTTATATTTTTAGACTTATTATTTTGCTCATATTTTCTTGCATTGAGACTCCGTATAGGGTTGAGGCTTCGCTGATTAATGTGTCGTTATGTGTTACGATGATGTATTGCCCTGTTGTCATATATTTTTGGATTAGTGCTGAGAGTAATTCTGAATTGTGTTTATCTAATGCTGCGTCTATTTCGTCGAAGATGTAGAAGCAATATGGTTTGTATTCTTGTATTGCGAAGATTAGGGCTAGTGAAACCATTGTCTTTTCTCCTCCTGAGAGACTTGTTACGTCAAAATATTTTCCTCTGCTTACTTTCACTAATATGTTTAGACCCGCTTCAAATGGGTTTTTCTTATCTTCTAAATCGAGGCTAACTTCACCCTTTCTTGAAAGTTGTGAATAGTTCCTTGTAAAAAACGTATTTACTGCATCTAATGTTGTCATAAATGCTTTTTTCTTCTTATGATCGATTTCTGAAATTATTTTTAAAACTTTTTCTTTTTCTTCTTCAATTGTTTTTACTTTATTGGCGATTAATGTTACCTGTTCTGATATTTTATCAAATATTTCTAATGCTCGCATGTTTACATTCCCGATATGAGATATTTTAAATTGTGATTTTTGTAATCTTTCTTTTACTTCGCTTATTGGTATACTTAACGTTTGAACGTCCTTATATTGTTTAATTTCTGTATCGAGCGATTCTATTTGAGCTGTAATTTGAGCTTTATTTATCTTATTGTTATTATTTCTTTCTTCATATGTTTGTGTCATATGACGGAATCCTATAATCTCTGTTTCATGAACTTTTTGTATATCAGATATCTCATTTCTATCACTAAATAATTTTTCACATTTTTCATAAAGTTTTTTTTCATCGACTTGTTTTAATTCTAAATATTTTGTTTTCTCCTCGATTAAAACATTTATTTTTTTTAATTCCTCTTTGGATTCTTCAATGTCTCTTATTGATGTTTGTTTCTCAATATTTATCCGTGACAACTCTCTTTGTTTTATACCAACCTCACTATCTACATCAATATCTGCAAAATTTAATTCTTGCAATCTTAATCTAGCATCGTTAAAACTTTCCTCGATATTTTTTAGCGATTCAAATGTTTTTGAAAGTTCATTTAATTTCTTTTCTAATAATTCAATCTCTTGTTTTACTATAGATCTTTGTTTGGCGATAGTTTTTATTTGAACCGTTTTTTCATTAATGTTTCGAAGTTTAAGGTTGTCTATTTCTATTTCGTTTATTTGAGTGTTTAAAAGCGATAGATTATCATTTAAGATTCCAATTTTTTCTTTAAGTTTCTCGGAATGCTCTTGATTATTATTTTCCTTTGTCTTATTTTGATTAATAGTGTTTTGTGCATTATTTTGTATTGTTTCTTTATATGATTCTCCAACATCTTGTTTACAAACGGGACAATTTTCTAATGTAATAATAGTATCTCTTAGATTCCCTTCTCGTTTAATACTATCTTCCAGAACTGCATTTTCTTTTTCAATGCTCAATATTGCTTTTGTTGTTTCTTCAATTTTGGTTTTAAGGTCAAAAGCTTTATTTTTATATTCTATTTTAAGTTTCTCTGCATCCTCTATCGATTTCGCGATTTTGATTTCTTTTTGTGTGGATTCTATGTTTTGAATTATTAAGTCCATCTCTTTTTGTGTCTCAATAATATATCTTTCTTTTGCAGTTTTTTGATTTTCCAGTGTAGATAATTCCGATTTTACTATGTAGAATCGTCTTCTTTGTTGTTCCAATTTGTTAAGTTTTTCTTGTAGGCTTTTTTGTTCTATTTGTTTCTTTTTTATATCTGGAGATTGGTTTTTTATTTCGTTAATATCTTTTTCCAGAGTTTCTTGTCTTTTTGTTGCTTCTTCAATTTTAATCTCTCGTTCCTTGATTCTATTTTGAAAGTTTTCTTGTCTTACTGTATGCCCTGCCAACTCTGCTTTTAGATCAGCTATATCTCGATGTAATGTTTCTTGTTCGTTACTAGTCGCTTCTTGTATTCTTTTGTTTAAAGTATTGATTTTTAATTGTAGTTCCTCGATATTAATATTTTTTTCTTCTGTCTTTTTTCTTAAAATAGCTATTTCTTTTTGGTTATTGTCAATAATCTTATCTAATCCCCATATCTCCTTATTTTTATCTTTTAGAGTCCTGTCAATTATTGTTTTTTTACATTTCTTGATCGTTTCTTCTAATCTTTGAAAGTTCATTGCCTCTTTTTTTTCTTTCTCTAAGTTTTTTAAATAGGAATTTCTTTCTCGTAATACTGCCGAGATTTCTTTTATTTTTTCATCTGTTTTTTCTAATTCTCGTAATGATTTATGTTTTCTTGCTTCATAAATCGAGATTCCCGCAACTTCTTCTATTACCTTTCGTCTTTCTTCTGGAGACATTTTTATCATTGAAGCGATTTCTCCTTGTAGCACTATATTGAAACCATTTGGATCTATGCCCGCTTGAGAAAGTAATTCTAGAAGTTCTTGTCTTGTTTTTGTTTGTCCATTTATTCTATAAACGGACTGTCCAGTTTTTCTAACTGTTCGTTTCAAAGAGATTTCATCTTTGTCAATTGCTATTTTTTTATCAGTATTATCTAATATTAATTCTACACTTGCTTCATTTGCACCTTTATAGTCTTTGTTTCCACTAAATAATAAATTTGCTGCTTTTGCTGCTCGTATTGATTTTATGGATAAACGACCTAATACGAAACAGAGTGCGTCAGTAATATTCGATTTTCCAGACCCATTTGGACCAACAATTACGTTCATTGATTCTTCTAATGGAATAGTTGTTTTTCTTGCAAAACTTTTGAAACCATGCATCACCAATTCTTTTATGTAAGTCATGTTGAAAGTAGGAGAGTATCATATATAAATATTATTAAGATGTTTTTTTGTAGATCTTTTTCTTCAATTTTTGAGAGTTTACAAATAAAATAGTTTCTTTTGGTCCATTTTATCTACTATTCTTTTATAAGTACTCCAACTTTTTCTGATAAGTGCATCATATTTTTTCTCTCCGAATGTTTTTACTAAAAACTCTTTTGTCTTTGGATCGGCTGGATATCCGCTTCCAAAATCTATTTCTAATTCTGTTTTTAATAATTTCAATTCATCTTCTCTTCGTTCTTTGGCTAATATTGATGCTGCAGAAACCACTGGGTAATTAAAATCTGCTTTATGTTCGCATGATAATTCAATCAAATCTTTTTTGACGATCGTATCAAATACATAATCGCTCCATGCTTTTATATTTACACTTGGACAATCAATAATAACTCTGACCTTTTCGTTGATATTTTTCATTAGTGTATTAATTATTATTCCTGATTTGATTGCCTCTAGGTTATTAAGGTTAGGAAAGTCATCTATTTCTTTTGGTGTTGAAAGTTCGTAGTGATATGTGTATTTTTTCTTGATTTGTTCGGCAATTTTTTTTCGTTGTTTTGGGTATAATAATTTGCTATCTTTTGCCCCCATTTCCTTTATTACACTTTCTTCTGATTCGTCTTCTATTAACACTCCTGTTAAAATCATTGGTCCCAAAACTGGTCCTCGCCCAGCGTCGTCAATTCCTATCATTTTCATGGGTATAAAAACTTGATGATGTTTATAAAAGTTCTTAATTTTATTAGATATCTCCTTTTATTTGTTACTGTTTAATCCTAAAATGAAAACAGAAGTGTTATAAAGTGTTTCTTTTTCTTTTTTTTATGGTAAAGGAACCTAATGTAAATGGGCTAATTTTTAAAGAATTAATTAAGCGAGGATATTCTTTAGATGGTAATACGCGAATTTGGAACATTGCAGATTCTAAATTATGGTATTTAACGCCTGAACAGGCACAATCTTATTTAGATACAAAAAATAATCCCGATTATAAAAAAAATATGATTGATAATGAAATCGAATTACTAAAGTCAACTATTCCAAAAATAATGAAGGATGTTCCTATGCGTGAAGAAATTACTTTGGTTGATGTAGGATGTGGTGATGGGAAGAAGGCTATTGTCCCGATTAATATAATGAAAAGTAAACATAAAATCAAATATTGTCCTATAGATATTAGTGGTTATATGGTAGAAAAAGCTATTGGAAATATTAAGAAAATTGATGGTGTTGATGAAGTTGTTGAATTTCAATGGAATGTCTCTGACTTTGAAAACTTGGAAAATGTCACTCAATTACTTAGATATGAAAAAAATCCACTTTTTATTTTGTTCTTAGGTTCTACTATTGGTAATTTTGATACACATGATCTTTTGTATGCTCTTCAAAATTCTATGGACTTTGGTGATACGTTACTTATTGGTATTTCTTTGCATGAAACTGGTAGATATACTGATAAAGAAATTATAGATGGATATTTAACTGAAGAAGTTAATAATTTCTTGGGACATGTTCTTTTGGAATTAGGCTTTAATAGAGACGAAATAGAGTTTGGTGCTCAATACAAACATCATAGAGTTGAATGTTTTTATACAATTAAAAATGATAAAGAAATCAAATTTCAGGATAAACAAATTACTTTCAATAAAGGAGATAGAATTATTATTTCTTATTCATATAAATACACACAAAAAGCATTTGATGATATGATTAAGTTGTATTTTGGAAATTATAAATTCTATACTAATAAAGAAAAAGATTGGACATTGTTATTGTGTCGCAAATAAGAAAGTAAACTTTAAGAAATCATTTCTTTATTTAATTCTATGAAAACGAAAACACAAAAAGCATTAGTTCTGTATTCTGGTGGGCTTGATAGTCGTCTTGTCGTGAAAATTATGCTTGAACAAGGTTTTGAGGTGGTTGCATTGCATTTTTTGTTGCCTTTTGGATGTAATTGTGTTGTTCCTGAGAATGAGAGTTTCGTGAAAGATTTGGGAGCTGAGTTTAGAGTTATTGATGTTACAAAGAAACCTTTGTTGGATGAGTATTTGGATGCTGTTGAGAATGCGAAGTTTGGGTATGGTGCTGGTTATAATCCATGTGCTGATTGTAAGGTATGGATTTTCAAAAAAGCAAAAAAGATGTTTGATGTTGAGAATTTTGATGTTTTTGCAACTGGTGAAGTTTTAGGACAAAGACCTATGAGTCAAACTAATCCTAAAAGGAAAAAGATTGATGAGGCTGTTGGATTTGATATTTTGCGTCCTTTGTCTGCGAAGAATTTACCTGAAACTGAGTATGAGAAAAATGGCTTAGTTGATAGAAACAAATTGTACGAGATTGAAGGAAGAAGAAGAGTGGAACAGATAGAATTAGCTAATAAATGGAATTTAGAGTATCCAACTCCTGGTGGTGGTTGTTTGCTGTGTGAAAAGGTTCTTGAAAAACGTTTTAGGTATTTGATTGAGAATGGGATAGTTAATGGTAACAATTTGTTTTTGTTAAAGATTGGTAGACATTTTGTAATTGATGATGTTTGGTTTGTTGTTTCTAGGGATGGTAAAGAAGGAGATCTGATAGTAGACATTGGACATCTGAAGTCTGAAGTCGGATATCGGATTTTAGAGGGTGGTAAAGGATTGCCTGAGATTTTTTTCAATGATGTGAAAGGATTAGAAAATGCTAAGAAATTACAAGCTGTTTATGGAAAAGGTGTTAATGAAGAAGAGAGGAAGAAGTTTGATAAGTTTAAGTTGTGATAATTAAATGTAAGTGTGTGTGTAATGTTGTTTTGTGGATGGATTTATATTGTTGTTTATGTGTTTATGAATAAAAATTTCTGTTTCTGGAAAAGATTCTTTATATTGTAACATTATTTCTAAAACTTTAGTATATGAATCGGGCGTTATATCCATTTCAATTTCTAAATTGGACATGATAATATTTTCTAATATAGTAAAGCAAGAGATTGCTTTACCTTTTGAATCGATTATTATATGACCATAAGGTTGTTGTTCTTCTACATCTAAATCAAAATGTGAAACGGTTTTTTGTATATTATTAACTTCCCTCTGTACATATGTTCTTGAAAAATAATCTTCTACCATATTGAAAAAGGCTCATTGTGCTTTTTAATAATTTGTCTAGTGGAAAATATAATTTAAAAATATAATCATTAATTATATAAAGATTATTTGAGTTTGTGGTTTATGAAAAAGGTGATTCTTGTTATTTGTGATGGTTGGGGTTATAGACGAGATTCTAAAGATAATACGATTTTAAATACGAAAACTTGCAATTTCGATGCTTTGATGACAAAATATCCATATACTTTATTGAATGCGTCTGGTGAAGCTGTTGGTTTGCCTCGTGGATATCAAGGGAATTCTGAGGTTGGACATATGGCAATTGGTAGTGGTAGAATTATTGAGCAGTCATTAAAGAGAATTAATGATTCTATTAAGGATGAAAGTTTTTTTAGAAAAAAGGAGTTTTTGAATGCTATTAGTAATTGTAAGAAAAATCAGTCTAGATTGCATTTGATTGGTTTGTTACAGAAGGAAGGGGTTCATAGTTATATGAAACATTTGTTTGCGTTATTGGATTTGTGTAAGATAAAAAAATTTGAGAATGTTTGTATTCATGTAATTAGTGATGGTAGAGATGCTCCTGTTAAAAATGGTATTAATTATTTGATTGAGTTGGAAAATAAATTGAAGAAAATCGGATTTGGTGAGATTGTTAGTATTTCAGGTCGTTATTATTCTATGGATAGGAATGAACGTTTGGATAGAACTAAACGAGCTTATGATTGTATTATTGAGGGAACGTGTAGGAAAATCTTTGATGTTGAAGCGAGTAAAGAGTTGAGAAAATGTTATAGAGGTGGGATGACTGATGAGTTTATTATTCCGCGTAGATTGAAAGGATATCATGGTGTTCATGATAATGATTCTGTTATTTTTTATAATTTTAGAACTGATAGAACTAGGCAGTTAACTAAGGCAATTGTGGAAAAACGATTTGTTGGTTGGAAAAGAAAAAAAGTTGATTGTTATTTTGTTGCGATGACTGATTATTATAAGCCGATGAATGCTGTTGTTGCTTTTGAAAATAAAAATATTAAAAATTTGTTAGGTAAAGTTATTAGTGATAATAATTTGAAGCAATTGAGAATTAGTGAGACCGAAAAGTATGCTCATGTTACATTTTTCTTTAATGGTCAAAATGAAGTTAAATTTAAGGGTGAAAGTCGAATGCTTGTTCCTTCACCAAATGTTAAAACTTATGATTTAAAACCTGAAATGAGTGTTTTTGAAATTACAGAGAAACTAGTCGGTGAGATTAAGAAAAATAAATTCAGTTTTATTGTTGTTAATTTGGTTAATGCTGATATGGTTGGGCATACTGGGAATTTAAAAGCCACACAGAAGGCGATTAGAGCTGTTGATGAATGTATTGGTCAAATTGTTAAGATGGGGAGTGATTGTGGGTATACTAGTTTAGTTACAGCTGATCACGGCAATGCTGAAGACCAAACAAGCAAAAATCGAACTAGTCATACTACTAATAAAGTTCCATTTATTTGTGTTAGCGATGATAAAATCAAGTTAAAACATGGTGGTTTGAAGAATATTGCACCGACAATTTTAGATTTGATGGGTGTAAAAATTCCAAAAGAGATGAGTGAATCGTTGATTATTTAGAGAATCACAATACTCTAATGGTTTTTCCCGAAAAATATTGTTCATATATCTCTAATTCTTTTGAAAGATTGTCTCGATATCTTTCATCGAATATTGTAACATCTACATTGTAAAAGTTAGGACCATCACCAAATTTTGGACTATCTTCTTCCTTAATTATCATTCCAGCTATCAATTTTCCTAATGAATTACGTATTGAATGACGTTTATAACCTCTTTTTGATGGAGATAAAGTATATTCGAGTCTCATTGAATTAATAATCGGAGATAGAATATTTAAGGATTGTTTTTCAAAAGTTGTAAAGTCTCCTTCCAATATTGTATTTATCATTATATTATAAAAAAATATTGTTTTATAAGTATTTAGAAAATGAATATTTTACTTTACTTTCCTGAATTTTGAAATTGTCATCACATATCCAATTAATTTTGCTCTATATTTTGGACCTAATTCTTCAACGATTTGATTTGCAATTTCTTTTGCATGTTTTTTGTCTCTACAAGCAGATTTTAATAGAACTACTTTCAACATTTTTTCTGCTTCAAATAATGTTTTTATCTGAGCCATAAATTCTGGTGTTAATCCATTCTTTCCTATTTGTAATTTTTTTATGTATCTAACCATTGATTGTCTCCTCTAATTTTAAAATATCTGCCTTTTTAACCTTAACAGTTTTTTGTATTTTTTTTACTGACCAACTTCCGTCTTTTGCTTTTTTGTCCTTATAACAGTTATTTTTTATGAATACATGAACTAAAACAGTTTTTTTATTATCTCGCCAATCTTGACTTTTTAATGCACAGAATGCTGAAGCTTCCTTGATTTCTTGAGTTGTTGGTTCGTCTCCCAAATTTACGAATGGGCTTCCTGGTGCAATGGTATGTAACAATGTTTCATTTCGTTTTGATGTTGAAACTAATAGATCATTTTGCTCTGCTGATTTTCCAGCTTTGATTATTTTGTTTGTTGAAAGAATATACTCTCTAAAATTTGTGTTTGTCATGTTTGATTCAAGTGAAGAAGATTTATAGATGTTTTGGGATAGGGGAATTTTACATTTTTTGAGATTTGAGATTATGGCGATTTGGAGTTTAAAATTCAACTTTTTTTCTAATTTAGTAAGAGGAAGAAGATGAGATTAGAAAAATTTGTGAAATGTAAATCTTTTGGTTTGAATAAATAATATAATTAAGAACAATAATCTGTATATAATTTTAATAATTCTTGAGTATATGGCGAGAGATATATTTTGCCCATTATATGCATGGGATGTATGTTATGAAATGGTCGCACATGGATTTTCTGAAAAACAAATGAGAGAACTAGGAGAAATGAAACTTTGTGACATGGGAAGAGATAATAATGGAGGTAATATATTACATTATCATTATTGTCCAACTTATGGAGCTTTTAAAACCGTCTCTCAAATTCCTGGTGGTATTAGTCATGAATGTATGAAAGCTATACATGATGCACAATCTCGTCAAATTCCAGATGGAAAGATTGTTGATTTAGAATCAAGATCTATTTTAATGGCACTTTTTGAAAAAACACCTGAACAACATGAACTTACTTTTTGAAGTTCTTTATTAAAACTTTAAATTATTTTAGAATTAATAACTCGTGCATCGGGACTTAGGACGTTTACTGAATCTCCTTTGAATCTGATTCCTCTTGCAATTTTTTGAATAAATTCTCTATTTGCCTTATCTATATAGAATTCTCTAAATTTTTCTGGTTGTTCTTTTCTTAGAATTTTCCAGAATAATCCTTGGATGTTTGGATATGGATATTTTGTCAGGACGATATTCTCACACTTATTTCCTGCGAAATCAACTCCTCTATTACATTTTGTTGTAAATAATATCTTTTTTCTTTTTGTCGTAAAATCTTCAATTGATTTATTGCTTTGTAGTTGGATAGTTTTTAGATCATCTTGACTTATTAAATTATCAAATTTTAATTCGTCAAATTCTCTTTGAGTTGGTAAATCACTGAACGAATTTACGTGGACAAGAGTCTGTCCATTACAATTTGCTAATGCGCAATCTAACATTTTTAAATATCTTGGTCGAGTTATTATTCCGTTTTTGAAGTTAGCGTAATTACAAGCTCTTTCTACGCCTGTTCTATATAAATTGATTTTTCCTGGAAGTATTGTTTCTGCCTCAATTACTTTGAACTTTTTTAATCCATAGATATCTCTTAAAACCTCTTCAGAATGAAGTGTCCCACTCATTAAAATCAAAATGTTCCCCTGTGATGTTAACTCTTGCATTTTTTTTGCTAGGTTAATTGTAACAAGTGTTACGAAGACGTTTTCTTCTTGTTGTGGTTTCTTTGAGAATAATTGTTCCTGATTTGTTTCTTTTGTAAATTTTTCTATTGTAACATATGTCTCATCTAATACGGTTTCAAAACTTCTTGCGATTTCCACCACACGATTATAGTAATTTAACTCTTCATCTTCTGCTAAATTTGGGTTATCCAAAACCTTTTTTATGATATTTAGAAATTTCGTTTCTTTTAATTTCTCGCAATCTACTTCTTGTGATTTGTCATATAATAAAGTATTAGCTTCGTAAATTAGCTCTTTTAATGCTAATCTTTTTTCTTTTTTTTCTGGCATTAAACTTGACATTGCAGTCATGAATCTTTGTATGTTTATTCGTTTCTCATTTGCAAAATTATCTAAAAATTCATCACATTCATCTATTATATCAATTTCTGTTTTGGGTTTTCGTCCGATTTCGATTTCTATTAAATATTTTGCTGCATTAAATATCAAAACATCACTGCTTACATAATTTTCATATTGGTCAAAATATCCACATCCTTTTTTTCTTTGAAATAATGCAAATTCTTTTCCGCTTGAGGTCTCGAATTTTAGTTTTTGGACATCATCTAGTCCTTTTGGTTTCATATCGGCTGGTAATAATGGTGACCAGTAGGGACATATTGGTGCAATATTCATTCTTTTTATATCACTAATTGTTGCAAAATCTTCTTCTGATAAGTTTGGATTTTCCCTTATATAATTCATCAACTGTTCTACATTTTTTTCTCTGATTTCTATTGAACATGGCAAATCTCTTTGATCTGCCAATCCACCTTTATATTTACATGAGAAATTTCCCCTACCCTTTATCATAGATATCTTTAATGGTTTTCCATCGTTTTTTAGAATAAATTTATCTTTTGTATAATCTTTTTCATATTGTTCTTGAAGACTTTTTATTGGAACAACAATTGATGTCTTTTTGTATTCTTTTGCTAGATTTAATGCAATTGCGCTTTTTCCTGTTCCACAAACACCTTTCACAAATATTATATTATGTCCGTTTTTTATTTCTTTTAATATTTCATTTGACACATCTTCTTGAGTTTTTCCGTTACTAAATACTAATGGTTCTAGAAGTTCGCCAGCTGTATCAAATATATTATTATCGTCGCTGGATGCTCGTTTATATAAAGACCATGTCATATTTATCACCTATGTACTTAGAAATTGAAAAGTGTTTTTAAGGATTTAGGTAAGAAAGGGAATAATGAAAAAAATATGTTTTAATTTTTTTCTTAAAAGTAACAGATACCTAAACTTTAAAAGATTTTTTTAAATAACTACTAGAGTATAACTAAATTTAAAAGCGAAAAGAAGTTTTGTTAATTAAGATGGGAAAAATAAATAGAAATTCTTTACAGGGATTTTTGAGTACAATATTTCATAAAGATATAGAAGTACCTGGAGATTCATTACAAAAAAGGCTTCAAGAAATGGAAAAGGAACCTCATCAATCTCCAAGTTTATGGCAAATTGAACTAGGAAACAATGGAGAATTTGAACGAGTAGCTAATAAACAATCTTGGGCTGAAAAAAGAGCATTTTCAAAAAGATATTTTTTTGGGGATATAGAAAGGATTTCAAATTATTTAAATGATACACCTTATGATGCAGAATATAAGGTTCCTAAAAAGAAAAATGAAAAGGAAATAGTAAAAGAAGCCATTAGAAAGATGGAACATAGTAAATTGGCTATAAAAAAAATAGATGAGGCAATTAATGCAGCATATTCCGGAGAAAGATTTGAAAGAGTACAAAGGAAAACTGAAATTGCAAGCAGTTTTGAAGGCTATAACGATTTCTTTAATCCACAAATTCAGGAAATGATTCATGGCTTATATTTATCAAGAATAACTACAAGAGTAGGACAAACAAAAGCAAAAGAAGCATATACATTAGCAGAGTTAAAAGCTAGAGAAGGTAAATTACCTAGATCATTTTATGAACAAAAAGAACGCGCAAGAACACATGCTATTGAAGCAGGAAACCCATTAACAGATCAAAAATTGAATAGACTAGATGAAATTTATAAAAATAGTGTAAGAGAAAACAACCCTTCTTTAATTGAAGAAAGGGTAAGATCCTATTCTGAAAATCAAAAACAGGGTAAATCAAAAACAGACTTAAATACTACAATTAAAATTCTTAATAAATATGCAAAAAGATCAGGACTAAAAATTACTCCTATAAAATAATAATAATATTGCTATCTTTTTTCATTCAGGATCGATTGCAGATTTTTGTTATAATTTACTGAATGAATCATTATCTAAAAAAGCAAAGTATGGACTTATCTCTGGTTGCTTACATGTTTTAGAATTAGATAAAAAATTTGATTTGATTAAAGAAAAATCAAATTTTTCTGGATAATGCTATACATAAAAATCTGTAACAATCAAAATTTAAATTCTTACAACATTTTTTCAACATAAGTTTTTTCTTTATCAATTTTATACCCTAATTTTTTATAATATTCTCTTACTCCTATTCCTGAGATAACTCTAATTTTTTTGTATCCTTTCTTTTTTGCAATTTTTTCTGCTTCTTGCATTAATTGTTTCCCTAGTCCCTTATGTTGCCATTTCTCTTTTTCTTTTTCTCCTAAAATTGATGCTGGTCCGTATACGTGTAATTCTCTTATTGTTGCAATTGATCTTTTACTTTTTTCTAATCGTAATCTTACTAGTCCGAATAATAAATTGTCTTTGTTTATAACTTCAATAAAATATTCTGTTCCTTCACTTGCTTTATATTTTGTTGTCTTGATTTTTGTTTCTGTACTTAATTTTCTTTTATCTCGCAAAGCGAATCCAATTTCTCTAAACCTTATTTCTTGAACTTTAATGTTTTTTTTACGAATAACTTCTTCTATATCTTTTCTTAAATCTATATTTATTATTCCTGCTGTTAAGAAAGCTGGTGGAATTTCTCGCATTATTCGCATTATTCGACTGTATCTTGGAGTTAACGTTATCATTTCTGTTATTATTTTAGTTGCTGTTGCTTTGTCATATGGGCTATATTCTCCTCCCCAATACATGTCTTCTAAACTTGAACCTGGCATCACTTGGCATGGATAAATTTTGATTTGATCTGGTTTAAAATCTTGATTTTTGAATATTTTTTTATACATTTGAATATCTTTTTCTGGATTACTACCTGGTATACCTGGCATAATATGATATCCTATTTTAAATCCCGCTTTTTTTAATCTTTTTGTTGCATCTATTACATCTTGGACAGTGTGTCCCCTATTTACTTTTTTGTAAATTTTATCATCTATTGCTTGGACTCCCAACTCAACTCGTGTTGCTCCGTAATTTAGAATTTCTTTAATATGGTCTTTTGTGCAATAGTCAGGTCGTGTTTCGATACAGAGTGCTGTGCAACGATGTCTTGCTTTTTCATTTAGCTTTTTTGCTTGTTTTAATGTCTTAGCTTTTTTTCCATTTAATGCATCGTAACATCCTTTCACGAAATAATATTTGAATTCTTCTGGGTATGCAAGAAATGTTCCGCCCATTATGATTATTTCTATTTTTTCAATTGGATGTCTCATATTTTTTAACATTCTTAATCTTGCTCTTACTTGTTTGTAGGCATCATAATTGTTTGATTTTGCTCGTAATACTGCTGGGCTTTCTGGTGTATAACTTTGTGGCGCATTTAATGTTGGGCAATATAGGCAAGCTCCGTGTGGACATGGTCTTGGTGGAACCATTACAGCAACTGGTGCAACACCTGATATTGTCCGTGTTGGTTTTTTTATCACTTTCTTTTTAGGCATAATCAAGGTAATTGTTTTAAACTTATAAATTCTTTGTTTATTATGAGAATTAAAACACAAGAAGAAGTTTGGGATGCAATTGCTCCCTATTGGAATGAATATAAAAAAAGAACTTTCCCTGTTTTAGAGAATTTTTTGAAAGAGAAGAATGGAAAAATTTTGGATTTGGGTTGCGGTTCTGGTCGAAATTGTATTAAGTTGGAGAATAATGTTGTTTGTTATTGTGTCGATTTCTCGAGTGAGATGTTGAAGTTCGCTGAGAAGAATTTGAAAGAGTATGGTGTTAAGGGAGAATTTATTCATTCTAAAAGTTCTAAAATTCCTTTTGATGGTGATTTTTTTGATTATGCCTTGTGTTATGCTATGTTACATTGTTTAGAGAGTAAGGAAGAGAGAGTTGCAACGTTGAAGGAATTGTTGAGAACATTGAAAAAAAATGGTGAAGCTTTAATTACAACATGGGGAAGAGGTTCTAAGAGAATAAAAAATCGTCCTGAAAGTGGTTATGTTCCTTGGACATTAGAAAAAAGTGGCATTAAGGTTAAGAGATATAATTATATTTATGAGTATGATGAGTTAAAAGAAGAAATTGAGAGTGTTGGGTTTGAGATTGTTAAAATGTGGGAAGATTATAATATTAATGTTATGGTGAAGAAGCCGATGGACGTTTGAAGACTGACTTCTGATGCCGAATGTCTGAAATCTGATATTAATATCAAAATCCGATCATTCCTCCTTTGGTTGAATTTTGATAAAATCTGTTAATAATCCTTTTTTCTCTTCTATAATTTCTGCTGTACTACAATCTATTTTTAATCTCAACATTTCTAATCCGTTAAGACATGTTAAATTCCAGACATTATCTCTGAAAATCGCAATTATTTTTAAAAATGTTTTGTTTAATTTTTGCTTAATTATATCTTGTAGGTTGTCTAAATCTACTTTTAGATCGAAGTTCTTTATCTCTATTGATTTTTCTACTTTGTCTTCATATAATATAAAAGAATTAAATGGATATTCGAAACTTGTGATTTTTTTGTCATCTTCTATGAAGAAATCTAATTGGAGTTTGTCTCCGTCATTTCCTAATATAAAAAATCCTGCGCAGAAGAAACTTTTTGGATATTTTTCCTTGAATTCTTTATACGATTCTCTTGTTTTTAATTCATTTAATAATTCTTTTATTTTCATAATATTTTTAGATTCTTTTAGCTTTTAAGGTTTTATACTCCTAATACAATTAAAATACCTTCAACAATTGCTGCTATAAATAACAACGGAATTACAATTAAAATAAATGCTTTAACACTGGCCGCTATTTCTGTTTTCATTTTTTTGTTTTTTGAAGATAAATATAGAAAATATAAAAATGTGCTTAATATTATAAGATTGTATGCTCCTAGCATTATGACCGGTGGAGCTAGTACAAGATTATTTGGATTTATAACATTTGAAGTTGCGAGAACCACATTAAGATATAGATTAAGGGGAGTTGTTATTAAAAATATTGTAATTATTATGAACATTCTGAATTTTTGTTTTTTTATCTTACATATTTCTTGTAAAAACAAGTTTGCTAGATAGATAGCTAGACCTAGTGATATAAAAATTGCTGTTAATTCAAATATCCCGTGAGGAATTAATCTCAATAAAATTCCTAATCCTTCTACATCAACAGCCATTCTCCCAACAAATCCTCCAAGATATCCATTAAATAATGAACTGAATAGAGGCATTATCCCAAAGACTAATCCAAATAATAAAGAGATAAATCCCGCTCGTAAATTATTAAAAAATATTTTACTAATTGTTTGAAACATATTTAATCCTAGAAACATTTCAGCCATTGTTTTAAGCATAAATTGTATTTGTGTTTTGAAAAAGATTGGGAATATAAATCCTATAATAAATGCTAAAGAGAATATTGCAATTGATATAACGGTATACCATTTTGCTCTCAATAATAATTTCCAACTTTCTTGATATTGTTTTTTTATAGAATTCTTTTTCATTTTAATTTACAAATTTTTTAGCTATTAACTTAGCTTTTTTAGGATATCGCCGTTTTAATATATATGCATATAATAACCCAAGCAATAGACCTCCTAGATGTGCCATATTCCCTATTGGTAAATCAATAAATAGTCCTATGAATATTAATGGGAGAATTGCTACAAATGGTAATATCCACATTGGCATCTGTATTGGTAAACCAATATTTTTCATTTTCGAATTAAAGCTTAGCATTGATGTTATTGCAACAATAAAGTAAATTGTAATCAGTATATTTATGACGCTTAAAATTGCAGAATCTTTTGGTAATATTCCCATTAAAGTATATTGAATTATTATAGCTACAATTGGTCCTGCTATCATATATACTTTTGTTTTTGGTGTTAGAACCGCTAATACTCCTACAAAACCAAATAGTGCACCCGAAGCGCCTATTCCATAGATAAGAGGGTTGCCGAATATTTTCATTGTAATAATTCCAGTTCCTAATAGACTAGCAACTACACTCCAAAACAATCCTGCAAACAATCCTGCGAATAAATATAGATATAATATTCTTTTTTTTCCAATTAATTTTTCTACAAAGTTCCCTATAAAATAAAACGACAACATATTAACAAATAAATGCCAAAATGAAAAATGTGCAAACATACTTGTTATTAATGTCCATAATTTTTGTCCTGAAATTATTGCAATTGGCTGAAGTGCTATAAAATCTAATACTTTATTATCTCCAAAAATTGAAATTGATATCCATATTAAAACAAATGCAATCACATTTGTCAAAATCAATTTATTGGTCATATTTGATAGATTAAATTGTCTTAATTTCATTTTTATTAGGAATTATTTTTTTACTGAAATTTTAGTTGCAACTTTTTTATTAGATGAAGTCTTTTTTACAACATTTTTTTTGATTGGAGTTTTTTTGACAATTTTTTTCTTAACTGGAGTTTTCTTTGGGGTTACTTTCTTTTTTGCAGAGATCTTCTTAGGATTTAATTTTTCTTCTGCTATTTTTTTTAATCTTCGTATTTCTGCACGTTCTTCTTTCAATTCCTGTTTTTTTGCTTCTGCCTCTTTGTCGGCTTTCTTTATTGCTCGTTCTTTCTTCTTTCTTAATTTTTCTCTTACAACTTCTAATTCTGCCTTTATTTGATCTAGTTCTCTCGTTGTTCTAGTTGTTTTTGTTTTTATATCTCGAATATGTGGGGTATTGATAGATAATTCGTATATCTCTGCACATTCCTCACAACTAAATCCATGTTCTAATGCTATATCTTCGGTTACTTCGATTTGACAATAAGGACATGTGTAATATCGCTTTGTTTGACGATTATTTAATTGTTCATTAAAATTAGATATTTTCTTTTTTAAGAACTGTTCGATTAGCGCTAAAGATTTCTCTGTATTTAATGTCCAATAATAAATATACCAACCTTTTTTTTTGTCTTTTTTTCGTATAAAGGAGACTAATCCATGATTTGATAATTTGTAAAGAATATTTCTTACTTGGTTTATTGTTAACTCCATTTTTTTTGCTATTAAAAATTCATTGACATCTTTTTTATTAAATAAAATTTCGACTATTCTTCCATTCCCTTCACCTGCTAAATCTTCAATTAAATTGTATAGAAGTTTCTCTTGCATATCGAATAAAATATTTGTCAGTTTAAATACCTTTTCTTTCTAAAACTTTATTTATCATAAAAAAAATCAACAATAAATCACGACGATAAACATTGCGTCATTATATAGTTAATCTAAATATATAAAAACAAAAACGCGTTTCTGAAGTTATGGCTTTGTTTAAACATAAAGAAAATATTCCTGAACTTCCAATTGCACCAAGCCTGAATTCTCGTCAGAAAAGTTCTTTCAAGTCTAATATTAATGAACTACCGACTTTGCCTCCTTTAACAAAACAAAATGATGATTTTGGACAAGAAATGGTAAAATCTGCTATTGGTAACTCTGATGATTTTGGACTAGATAAGGTCGCTGATGTTGGAGAACAACATCATAATGATAGTGAACGTTCCGATAAAAATACTCCACATCAAAATACAAGTATGATTCCACAAAATAATATGCAACAGCAAGTTCAAAATCCACCAAGGAAAACTGTATTTGTTAAGGTTGAGAAATTTCATGCTTTGCAAGATGCGTTAAGTGAAATTCAAGAACAAATAAAAAACTTATCAAGACAAGTTCAAACGTTAAAAGACGTGAAAACTAGACAGGTTCAGGAAATTAATGTTTGGGATGAAGAGATGAAAAAAATAAACCAACGATTGTCCAAAATTGATTCTGGTATATTTGGAGATGTTTAAATGGTCGTAAAGACTCATAGCGTATCTAAGAATGTTGAACCATTATTTTATATAGCGAATTCTGATAGTTTTAGGGAAGCAAAAATAAGTTTATTGTCAGCTAAATCTAGTGTTTTAATGTCTAGAAATTTTAGTGTTAAATTTTTAGATTCTATTGAGAAAGAAGAACTTGCTAAGCAAGATATTAAAAAAACGTTGAACAGAATAGCTGTATTATTAAAAAAAATAAAATCTAATTTACCTACAATTAATTCTTTGAATGCTATAAATAATAAAAGGAAACGAACTGTTCATAGAGCAACAGTTATTAAAGGTAATGCCGGAGTTAGTGAAAAGACTGAAATTGATATAGAACTTGAAAAGATTAATATTAAGTTAAGGGAATTAGCTGGATTATAAAATTTATTTTTAGAAACAATATTTTTTTATTTATGAAGTATAATCAAATAGTTTAAAAATATAAATTTCTAAATATTTGTATGATAATTACTAGAAAAGAATTGATCGAGAAATATATTGGGTTTTTTAAGAGTAAGCGACATAATGAGATTAAGAATTCTTCTTTAATTCCCGAAAATGATCCGACGGTTTTATTTACAACAGCTGGAATGCATCCTTTGATTCCGTACTTTTTAGGAGAGAAACATCCTCAAGGGAAGAGATTGGTGAGTGTTCAAAGATGTATTAGAACTGTAGATATTGAAAGAGTTGGGGATACAACACACCATACTTTATTTGAAATGTTAGGTAATTGGAGCTTGGGAGATTATTTTAAAGATGCTGCTATTCGTTATACTTTTGAATTTTTGACTGGAGTTTTAAAAATTCCTGTTGAGAGATTGGCTGTTAGTGTCTTTGCTGGTAATGATAAAATGTCTAAGGATGAAAGTTCTGCTGGAATTTGGAAGAACTTAGGAATTAGCGAAGATAAAATTTTGTTTTTAGATGATAATACTTGGGGACCTGCCGGAGAAACTGGCCCTTGTGGTTTTACTACTGAAGTTTTTTATTGGAAATTGAATGAGAAACCTGTGCCACAAAAGTTTGATGATAATGATGAGAATTGGGTTGAAATTGGGAATGATGTTATATTAAGTTTTGTTAAGAATGAAAAAGGTGAAGTTGTTGAAGCTGAACAAAAAAACATTGATTTTGGTGGTGGTTTGGAAAGAATAATTGCGGTTTTGAATGGTTATGAAGATAATTATTTGGCTGATATGTGGAAGCCTATTATTGAAGAAATTGAAAAGCTATCTAGTAAAAAGTATGATGATAATAAGAGAGAAATGAGGATTATTGCTGATCATATTAAAGCTGCTGTTTTTATTATTGGGGATGGGATTGCTGCTGGTAATGCTGACCAGGGATATATTGTAAGAAGACTTATTCGAAGAGCTATTAGAAATTTGAGGTTATTAGGTGTTGATATTTTGAGTATGGATTCTACTGTTGAGGTTGCGAAGAAGGTTCTTGAAATTTATGATGATTATAAACATTTACAAAATCAGAAGGAAGCAATTTTTGCCGAATTAAAGCATGAGGAAGATAAATTTCAGAAAACTCTTGATAAGGGTTTGAGAGAATTTGATAAGATGTCGGATGATCAATTAATTTCTTGTAAGGAAGCATTTTTGTTATATCAGAGTTATGGTTTTCCTTTGGAAATGATTGTTGAGATGTCTAAAGAAAAAGGTATTGATGTTGATGCTGATGGGTTTTATAATGAATGTAAGATTCACCAGAAACGCTCTAGGACTGCGTCTGCTGGCAAATTCAAATCTGGTCTAGCTGATAATAGTGAGGCTACGAAAAAATTGCACACCGCAACTCATTTGTTGAATGAAGCTTTGAGGATTGTATTGGATAATCCCGATATTGTTCAGAGAGGATCCAATATTACGGCTGATCGTTTGAGATTCGATTTTAATTTTGATAGAAAATTGACAGAGGATGAGGTTAAGAGAATTGAAAATTTAATTAATTTGAAAATTGAATCTCAATTACCGATTCGTTGCGATATTATGAAGTTAAAGAATGCAAAAGAGTGCGGAGCTCAGGGTGTTTTTGATTCTAAGTATGATGATGATGTAAAGGTTTATTCAATGGGTAAAATTGGAAAAGAATTCAGTAAAGAAATTTGTGCTGGTCCGCATGTTGAAAATACCGTTGAGTTAGGACATTTTAAGATTGTAAAAGAAGAAAGTTCATCTGCTGGTGTTAGAAGAATTAAGGCCGTTTTGGATAATTTTTTAAGAAGCTGATTTTGCAATGTGACCATATTGATCCATTTGATTTAAAGCATCTCTGTAATGAAATAAAATATTTGATACATTACTTATTAATTTATATAATTGTATTTTTTCTGAGTATTTTGTTTTTTTCATTTTAGATAAGCTTTTACTTTTTTTAAGAATTTGAGCATAAGCATCATGCGTCGATTTTATATCTCTTCTATATTCTAAAATTTCATTTCGAAAATACTTTTGTTGTTGTTTTTGGATAGTTTTGGAACTATCTGTATATATCTCTTGTCCACTTAACAACTCTGTTAAATTTTGAGATGGTGAATATATATCTAATTTCTGTTTCAAATTTTTTGTGTCTGATATGTAACTATTTAAATTCCATAAGAACATATCGTTTGTATTAATATTTTTTCTTGATGTCATGATAATTAGATGCAAAAAACCTTTATAAAACTTTCTATTTGTTATTACGTATTAGTGACATATTATATATTCCAAAATTTCATTTCTCTTAATTGACTGATATTATTTTTATACATATCTCTTAAATCATTTATTTCGAAAAATTGTGTAATCATTCTATCAAATCCTGGTCCCCATGCTAGTACTGGAACGTGTTTGCCAAAGATTGGGATTGTTACTTCGGGTCTGAACATTCCTGCTCCACCCAATTCCAACCATTTTTTATGAACAGGATGAAAAACATCTATTTCTAAGCTTGGTTCTGTATAGGGAAAATATGCTGGTCTTATCCTGATGTTATTATATCCCATTTTTTTGAAGAATTGTATTAGATATCCTAATAATTGTCGAAAATTCGCATTTTCGTCTACAACAATTCCTTCTGTTTGGTTAAATTCAAATCCGTGAGACCAATCAACTGTCTCATTTCTGAAGCATTTTCCTAATGCAAAGTATTTCGCTGGGAATTCTTTTGATTTTGCAATTTTATGTAGTGTTTGTATTGACCATGGTGTAGTATGAGTTCTTAATACAACTTTTTTTGCATCTTCTTCATTCCATTTGGAACACCAACCTATACTTCCATCGCAATTTCCCTCATGTGCTTTTCTTATTTCATCAACGATTGTTTTATTGGGAAGTTTTCCTTTAACATCTTTTATAAAAAATGTATCTTGCATTTCTCTAACTGGATGATCTTGCGCTGTAAATAATGCATCAAAATTATAGAAACCTGTTATAAGCATATTTCCCGTCATTTCTTTAAATCCCATATCTAGCCAAATTTGCTTTGCAGAATCCATTGCTTGGTTTACAAAATGTCTCTTTCCACCATATGTTCTTGGGACTGGAGTGGATAAATCATATCGTCTGAATTTCTTTGTTTTCCATATATTAGATTTTAATATCTTAGGTGTTAATTGTTCAATCATATCTTGCTTTAAATTCATAGATGTTATTTTTTCACCAAGTTCGGTTAATTTTACTGAGATAACCTTTTTTTCTTTAATTTCTATTATTTCTTTTCTCTTTTTTAGATTTTCTAATGCTAATTTTTCCTGTGGTTCTAACGAATTTAATGGTTTAGGTAATGATTCTAAAAATTGTTCTTCTAACGATTTTCTTGTAATGCTATTTGGTTGTGCTGTTAGTTCCATTATACCTTTTCGTATTGTAATTAACGCCTTTTGTTTTAGAACACCCAGAGAAACCTTTGCTTCGTTATCGTTTAATTTAGTTTTAATTTTTATATCTTTTATTGCAATTTCTTTTTCTTTCATCAATGCATTCATTAGAATTCGTTCTGGAAGTCCGGTTTTCCTATATTGGATACCAAATATACCTAAATCTACTATTTCTGTTTCTTGTTTGGATATATTTACCAATTTTTTATTTTTCAGAAATGCTATAGCTCGTAAAATAGTTGTTTTATCCAAATTTTCGGTAATTAAGCTGTCAATTATTTGAGTTTCTCGTGTTAATAATGGTAAAACTCTTCTTTCTATTGGTGATAATGATTCTATTAGAATTTGTTCTTCCATAATATTATATTGTTTTGATGTTTTTAAGTTTTAAGTATAAGTCAATCAAAGATGAATTATTAGATTTAAATTATATAGAAACAATTATAAATATTATTAATATTAATATTATATGAAAAAGGTGATAGGTTATCTTCTAGCAATAGTAGGATTTGTTATAATTGTCTCTGGTCTTGGATTTATCAAAATACAATTTTTAGGAGATTTGCCAGGACGTTATTCTACTATCGCGGGAATTGTTTTCATTATATTTTCTATTATATTTCTAAAAAATGAAAAAGATCCTAAATCAAGTCAGAAAGGACGAGCAAAAAGTTTACCAAAAGATTTGCCGATTTATGAAGGTGGTGAAGTTATTGGTTACAGAAGGCATAGAGATACAAGGAATACTTCTACTAATGCTGTAAAGAAAAAAAGAGTATCTAAGGGGAGAAAATAAAGATGACAGCTGTTCTTCCAGACTTGTCTTTTCAAAATTTAATGTATAATTTGCAAAATGATTGGTTAGGATTTGCTGTCGTTTTTGCTATCGTTTTTGCTGTTGTTTATATTGGTATATCTAAGTTTTTTATGAAAGATGAAGGAATGATAGATAAACAAATTCGTCATGGATTTTCTAAAAGCGTTCAGGGAAAGAGATATGTTGAGAATAAACCTTTTATTATTATTATTTCTGTTGGTGTTGCTTTATTGACGGCTGCTAGTGTTGTTCAGATGGGTTTATTGAGGATTATTGATAGTGGTTATGGGTTTGTGTTTAGTGCAGGAATTATATTTATAGTTTTTTCAATTTTGATGATTCCATTCTATAAGTTTATTGATAAAAATATCGAGAATAGAATTTTTACGAATTTAATTTCTGTTGTTGCGTTTTGGGCTACAATGTTCATTATGAAAAATAGAGCATTATATTTACAAAATATTTCATATGAATGGATAAGAATGTTGAGAACTTTCGCAAGTGTTCCGATGTTATTATTAGGACTGGTTGGTGCAGTAATTTTAGGTCTAATTTTTAAGAAAAAATAATTTTATTTGTTAGGATATAATATAGTAATTTTTATAAAGATGAATATTCTAAAGTTGTTATGAAAAGGGGACAGGAAATGTTAAATTACTATATATTGAAAGGAGGTAAATTAAATTATGAATAATAAAAAAATAATAGTTCTATCATTATTAACCATTTTTATGTTTTCATCTATGATGGGATTTGTTCAAGCTGCTCAAAGAGAGACTGAGGGGTGTAATAATGGGCCTTTTGCTTGGTGGGGCTCTCGTAATTGTGAAAAAGGTTTAGAATGTCTTAAACTCGTTGATTTGGGACTTACATCAGAAAATCTTAAAGTACTTACTTTAAAAGTTCAGGAAGAAGATGAAAGTTTAAATGGTATATGTTTTGATACAAAGAAAAGTGCTGAAACTATAACAAAGGAAAGTAAAGCAATTATCTTACCTGAGACAGCTACTGCAGAACAAATCATTGAAGCTATTTTAAATAGTACGATGGAAAATAGTCGTTCTGAACTTTTTGATAAAACATTAGTATTTATATTGGTGTCTATAATATTGTATTCAGTATTTTATGAATCTGGAATGTTTGGAAAGAAAGGAACTGGAGCTACTGCTAAAAGTAAAGTTTTACTTCCGTTAATTGTTTCTGGAATATTGGGATTAATTGGTATTAGATTTATTAGTAGTGAAATGATAAATAGTTTAGCTACTCCATCTACTGCACTGACTGCATTAATATTTGCAGGATTACCATTTTTAGCTGTATATTTTATAACAACAAAGATTGGCAAAGAGAGAGGAGATAGTGCTATTACATTTTCTAGATGGATTTGGTCTGGATATGCTTTATTGATGACCATTACTGCTTTGAATAGTTTGGTTAGCATAAAAAATATAACAAATGTATTAATTAGTGTTATGTTTATTTCAATTGCTATAATTATGATTTTGACTGCTTCACTTAGAGGTAGAAACCTTGGTAAGAAAGCGGCAGATGAACAGCGTAAAGCTGATGTCAAAAGCAAGACACAACAACATGCAGACGCTACTGCTGGAAGATTCAGTGGTCTAATAGATAATGCTATGCAATTTATTAAAGATGGGAATGATGGTCGTTTAAAATCGATACTTAGTCAAATGAAGCAATATAAAGCATATGAAGCTTGGTGGAATGATCAAGAAAAAAATATGAACGATAAAGATAAAGCATCTGGTAGTGTTAATGTTGTTTTCTTTGCTACAAAACCAAACAGAAAATAGTTTTTCTTCTTTTTTTTTTTCTTTTTCTGAGTGATGTATTATAGAAATTTTTATAAAGATATAAACTTTAAAATAATTATGAAAAAAAGATGTGACTTTTTGAAATCGAATTTTTTGAAAGGAGGTAAATTAAATTATGAATAATAAAAAAATAATGATTTTATCTTTGTTAACTCTTTTCGTGTTTTCATCTATGATTGGATTTGTTGAGGCCGCTTATGCAGAAGGAGAGGGATGTGATACGGGTTTATTGTCTGGAATGTTTGGTCGTAATTGTGAAAAAGGATTAAAATGTGTTAGTTTCGCAAATATGGGTTTTTCAGCAGAAGAGGTTAAATCTGTATCTGAAAGGTTAGAAAAAGAGGGTAATGGATTTAATGGCTTATGTGTAGCAAAAAAAGAAGGCGGTGCTATTAGTTCTGTTGGTGAAGTATTGGAAGAAGGAACAAATGTGATTAAAGATTTGACCGCAGAACAGGTTATTGAAAATGTTCTAAATACCACTACAAAAGATAGTCGTTCTCAACTTTTTGATAGAACATTGGTATTTATATTGGTGTCTATAATATTATACGCAGTATTTTATGAATCTGGAATGTTTGGGAGGAAAGAGACTGGAGCTACTGCTAAAAATAAAGTTTTACTTCCATTGATTGTTTCTGGAATATTGGGATTAATTGGTATTAGATTCATTAGTAATGAAATGATAAGTAGTTTAGCTACTCCATCTACTGCATTGGCTGCATTAATATTTGCAGGATTACCATTTTTAGCTGTATATTTTATAACGACAAAGATAGTTATAGAGAAGGGTGAGGTGGCTATTACATTTTCTAGATGGGTTTGGTCTGGATATGCTTTATTGATGGCTATTACTGCTTGGAATAGTTTGGCTAGCACAGGGAATACGACAAATGTATTAATTAGTGTTATGTTTATTGTGATTGCTATAATTATGGTTTTAACTGCTTCTCTTAGAGGTAGAAACCTTGGTAAGAAAGAAGCAAATAAAAAAAATAAGGCTGATGTCAAAAGTAAAGCACAACAAGCACTAGACAAAACTGCTGCAAGATTCAGTGGTCTAATAGATAATGCTATGCAATTTATTAAAGATGGAAATGCTGATCGTTTAAAATCGACACTTAGTCAAATGAAGCAATATAAAGCATATGAAGCTTGGTGGAATGATCAAGAAAAAAATATGAACGATAAAGATAAAGCATCTGGTGTTAATGTTGTTTTCTTTGCTACAAAACCAAACAGAAAATAGTTTTTCTTTTTTTTTTTTCTTTTTTTTTTCTTTTTCTGAGTGATGTATTATAGGAATTTTTATAAAGGTCGATATCATATAATAATTATGAAAAGAAGATGTGACTTTTTAGAATTGAATTTTTTGAAAGGGGGTAAATTAAATTATGAATAATAAAAAAATAATAACTTTATCTTTATTAACTCTTTTCGTGTTTTCATTTATGATTGGATTTGTTCAGGCTCGTCAGTCTAGTCTCGAGGGTTGTAATACTGGTTTTATAGCTATGTTAAATGGTGAGACTTGTGCAAAAGGTCTTAGGTGTGATACACTTCAACCACAAGATAATTATACTGGTACATGTGTTCTGAGAGGGGATATAATTAATGAGACAAAAATACAAGAGGGTGTTGAAGGTGTTTTAGATGCTAGTAAAAGCGATAAACCTCATTTTCTTGATAGAATTTTAGTATTTGTCTTGGTTTTTGTGGTGCTTTTCGGAGTATTTAGTTCTATTAATATATTTGGAAATGGTAAAAGTAAAACTTTTATTAATTTACTAATTTCTGGGATATTAGGAGTGATTGGAATTAGATATTTGAGTAATGAGTTTATCTTAAGTTTGGCGAGTCCAACTACTGCGTTAACTGCTCTTATATTTGCTGGTTTGCCATTTTTAGCTGTATATGGTATAAATAAAAAAATATTAGCTACAGATGGAACACAAGGACCAAAAGTTGCTAAGGGAATATGGGCTGCATATGCGGTATTTTTAATTGCAATGAATCTTGTTAATATTACAAAGCAGGCTACTAATCCAACGGTACAAATAGTAAGTCTTGTATTTATTATATTAGCTATAATAATGTTCTTTTTGGCTGGAAAAGCTTTTGCAAGGAAGGTTATTAAAGAGGTTGATGGTTTTCAAACGGCACATAGAAGTAGTAGTATAAGAAAAAGTCTAAATACTCTAGGTGAAATGGATGAATACTTAAAAAACCTGAATAGTCAACTGGCAGAGACTACTGTCACTAGTGAAGTAGCTGATATTAATGTCAAAATAGAACAGACAAAGAAACAGATTAAAGCTTTAAAAAAGATAGTAGGAACAACTGCTAAGGATAAATAAAGTGATTAATATAAAATTTAAAGTCCATATTTTTATGGACTCTTTTTCTTTTTTTTTATGAGTAAATATATTACTTAAATTTTTAATAGATTTTTTGAGATTGGAATTCTTGTTGTATTAAGTATCTTTCTTCTTCTTTTTTGATGATCGTGAGATTAATGCTGGAAGCAAACAATGTCAGAGACAGATAAATGAAGTGATTTAAAGAGGTGCTAAAGAATAAATTCCTTTTTGTAGGTGGATATATTATTTAAATTTCAGATAAATCTTTTTGAAATTCAAATTCTTTGTCGTCTATTTTATTGAGCGCCTTTCTTTTCTCTCCTTCTATTCTTGCCTCTAATATCTTATCCTTATGCTTTTCTTTTTTTATGATCTTTTTAAAAAGCCTCAAACAAATTATTCCTGTAATAAGGAATGCTATTATTATCCAAAATCTTTTACTTGCAAATAATATAAATATATCTGAAGCTGATATGATATAAGTATAAACAACTTTTATAACACCAGACCTCAATGATATCAATGTCATAACGATGGCAACTACGCAATGTTGCCATACTTTTTCCAAAAAAGGTACAATTGATAAGATTAATAATAACGTATAAAATAATATTGATACTAATGTTACATATACTACAAATTGTTCTAAAGTTATTAACTCATCGGAGGAACCCATTAGTGTGGACATTAGTGGTTGCATTGAACTTGGTAAAGGTGTTCTTACGTCTTCGTCTTTTATATTTTTTAATTCCTCTTTAAAACCCTTTGCTAAACCTGCAATATCTTCTGGAGCATCTTCTGTCAATTCATCTGAGGCCTCATCTGTATTTGCCGTAGCGTCTTTAGCTATTGTGAAATTTGTAGCGACAAGTAGAGAAAATATTAATAATGATATTAAAAAAATCATTCTCACTTCTTTTTCCATTCTATTATTTGGTTGATGTTATTTATAAATATTTTTAATTGAATAAAATCATTTTTTGACAAATTTTATAAAGTCTAAAATACTTTGTTTGTCATGAAAAAGAGTTTGATGGTTTTTACTTTATTATTAATGTTTAGTTTTGTATTTGTAATGTCTGCTGATGAACTTGGTAGTCAAGATGATGTTGAACAAATAGAGAATATTATGAATGAGGTTGATAATGTTTATGATACTGAGTCTGGAGAAATTAACATTGATGCTATTAATTTTGGGACTAGTAAGGCAGATGAGAGAATTGGAAAGATTAATGAGTGGATGGATGAGAACCTAGCTTGGTTAAAATTTTTGTTTAGAATGACGCCACAGCTTAGTTGGTTATTTATATTTAATTTATATTTAATTTTATGGTGTATTGTTTATATTTTCTGGAGATTTCCTAATTATATTAAGGAACTTTTTGATATTAAGAATAAGTGGTATCCAAGATTAATTGGTGGACTTATTGCTTTATCTATGGTTCTACTTAATCTTATACTTAGAATAGCTTCGGCTCTTATTATTTTGGTTGATCTTATTAATAGGATGCTTGGTATTGCTTTTGTTGGTGGTGTTATTGTTTTTTTTGCATTGATTTTTATTCCAGGGTTTTTTAAGGCTATGATGAAAATTTTTAGTGCTGGTAAAAAAGCAAAACAAGCTGGTGCTGGTGGAAAAGATATGGTTAAAATTTTAACTGGAGCTGAGGAAAGTGAGCGAATAATTAAAGAGCAAGCTGAAATTGCCAAAGCTCGTAATGAAGGATTTACTCCGGAAAATAAACCACAGTCTTAATATTTAATTTTATTTCAAAAAAAAGTTTTAAAAAGATGAAGCTATATATGTTTTAATGAAGGAATTATTAAAAATTATAAAAGATTTTCCCGATGATTTTGAGAATAATTATCCTGGTGTAATAAATGCTATTACAGATTATATTAAGTTTTCAAAAGCAAAAATAAAATTAACCAAAGAGGGCGATTTTGTTGTATCTAAAGAGAATATTTTGGATTTTGACAAATCATTCGAAAATATTTTGAAGGTTCTTATTAAAACTTATCATAAATCTGTTAGGGATTCTAAAACAGGACTTTTTAATTTTGATTTTTTTAACGAAATGTTAAATATTCGTATTAAACAATCTTTAAGAGATAAAGAACCGTTGATATTAATAATGATAGATATCGATTTCTTTAAAAGAATAAATGATAATTATGGACATTTAATCGGAGATGACGTTTTAATTGAATTGTCTAGGATGTTAGAGAAGAGTGTAAGAACTTCTGATGTTGTTGCAAGATTTGGAGGAGAGGAATTTATAATTTTAATTAATAATTCTGAAATAGATGAAATCCAAATGATTACGAAGAGGATAGTAGATAATATTAACAATTCCAATTTATTAAAAAAATATAAGATTAAAGTTAGTGGCGGAATTTCTTGGTTGGCTGATGGTGATGATTCTCAATCCTTAATTAATAGAGCTGATTCTGCTCTTTATGAGGCTAAAAATAATGGTCGAGATCGATTTATTGTTGTAAATTGATATTTTTTTATGTTTAAATTATTGAAAAGTTTTTTAAAGAAACATTTCTCTAATTATATAATGCGTGGGTAGTTTAAGGTAACCTCAATAAGGTTTCATAAAAACAACCTTTCGTACTATGCGTGGGTAGTTTAGTGGTAGAATATGACGTTGCCAACGTTGTGACCCGGGTTCGAGCCCCGGCTCGCGCATATTATCTTTTTGTCATGTGGAGAGGACATGTTTTTAATAATTTCTATTCATCTTTAAATATTTTACAATGACGAATACATCGGTTGAAAAATTAAAGAATTATTTTCAAGGGCTTTCTATTAAATGAACGAATGCAATATATCAAAAATAACAATAAAAGGGATTTGACGTATCTTCTTTTTTATACTTAGTCCCTTTTGAGTAGTAATAAACCAATAACTTTAAATACTATTAATTATTAAATAATTTTATGAATTTAATAAAAAAAATTGCATTATATTCACTAATTGGAAGTTTACTTTTTTGCAAAGGCACTTTCGCTCAAGAAAGTGGACTTGAAGAAAAAATCAAAAACGATATTTCTACTTCAGAAGTAGTTTTGTCTGCTTATCCAACTGTTCAACATAGAATTGATGCAGGAGATTTTACAACTTATTTATTAAAAAACTATAGTGGAGTTTTTGTGGGAGAAAGTCATAATGGGGATTTATCAAATCAACAGTTTATGATTAAAAATTTAGAGAAATTCCAAAAAGCTGGATTAAAAGTACTTGCAATAGAGATGGTTTATTCAGAAGATCAGCAATTAATTGATAATTATTATAATGATTCTATTAATAGTAGAGAAACGTTGATTAAATATACAAAAAAAATCTTAGGTAGATTTCCTCTAATTGAAGCTGCTAAAAAAGCTGGTATTAAAGTTATTGGAATTGACATGAAATCAAGGAATTATGGAGAATCAAGATTTGGAGAGGTAACAAGGGAAGAAGTCAATAAATGGTGGGCAAATGAAGTAAAAAAAGAAATGGCTCAATATGAACCTGGAGATAAATTTATTGTTTATGGAGGATTTTATCATAGCAATGATTCGGGAGGTGTTGATGATTATTTAAAAATTCCATCTATAGATCCCATTAATCCTAATGATTTTGATAAACCTTTTTTTGCATTGAATCCAGGTACAATAATTATCCCGGGAAGTCCTGATGGCTCTGA